>JGI24158J21664_10001389_pt1 | contig 27128 bp, 25 predicted proteins | sample Ectturendosymbi3_FD_21664 | JGI IMG/M metagenome (IMG submission 21664) | reverse complement strand
TGCGCTTTGTTACGTCAAAGAGCAATTTTTGAAAACATGCTGTCGATTTTGTGTCAAGCAGGGTTGGCATTTCGACAGACATTTTCAGAAATTTGGCCTTTTTAAGTGGTTTAGCATGAAAAAATGCTGTTTGGCATGTTTTAGTGGTGTTGGCAGTAAAGAAAAGTTGTTTGGCCTTTAAAAAAAACTTGTTTCCTTTTATCTTACATTTTGAGAATATTTTCAGTTTGTTTTGCATTTATTGATGTTATTTCGTATGTTTTGAGTAGTGATATCGCGTATTTGGTCCATCTAAACCTAGGAAGCGAGTAGTTTTTCTGTGGGTTTTTTGTAAGTGCATTTTGTGATAAAAGCTTGCGGAATTGTGACAAATATCAGACACTTGTTTGCCAGATTCAAAGTAATTAAAAATTATGGCATGGTGCATATTTCTGTTTTCATAACCTGTATTTTATTGGTTCGAACAATTATAGAAAATGCCTAAGAAAAATACATACACAAGATGGTGCTTTTGGAGATTAACATGTCTTTGTTTATTTATTTGCAATAAATCTGCGTTTGGTTCCATAGCAACTTTGTGCACTTTTGTCATTACTGATTCAGGTAATTCAAATCCAAAACTGGCAGCCATTGGCCTGTTTCAGACTGTTGGGCAGTTTTTGCAGCCATCTGCCATTTTTTGATGTGCAACTCGGCATTTTCTGTCCAAGCGAACCTGGCAACAGTGACGTCAAGGCTGTTAGCGGAGCGAACTCTAGCAGCCGGGGTCGGGCAGCTCAGCTGTTGCAGTGTTTACTCACAGTGAAACGGTTTTAGGTGGAAGACTTCAACAAATAAGGGACAGCGGTTCTACAAAATGCGCTGAAATGTTACGATGCAGTAGAACGAAACACTGCTCACCGAACCTCAGGCAACAGACTGCGACTCTGACCCTTACACACACCCGTGCACACATTACAACCAGTCATTGTTGTCATCGGCGCTCTGAAAGCTATACAGTGTTTCGCGTAAATGATTTACAGAGTGAGGCTCCTGCTCGGCTTTCTTACTTACCATGCAACACAAAAAACGCTAGCTGCTGAGACTATTGACGATATCCAAACAAGGCTAATCTTTAGAGCAATCGGTTTGCAACCAAGGGTTGTACCTCATCAGCAGGAGCTCTAGTGAATATCTAAACCAGCCAAGGCTCATCCACGCACGACCCACGCCTATCTACCTGACAATGCACCATTCTGCTCAGATATAACCACAAAGCTCCTGTGGAGAAAAATACTGGCATCCGTTCAGGCCCGGGGCATTCGGGGGCAGTCCTCCCAAATTTTCTTGTGCCCAGAAAATTTTTTATATCTTGTTTCTAATTTATTATGTTTATTTTAAATACAGAATAAACACAAAAATCTTGCCCCGCTACACATTTATTATTTTCACCCCAAATCTTGAAACCTGGCTACGGGCCTGCATCCGTTCACTTTGAGATATTATAGATAGAAATGCAACTGATTTCACTGAAAGCAACAACCACTTCTCTCAGCAACAAAATTTCACCGGTGAACAACGCAGGCTATTGTGCGTGTAAAGCACAGTCAGCTGGCTTGCTCAAATACAGCCCATCGAACATTAACGGCTCAGAGTTCTCGTTAAAGCTGACAAGCTATCCAATCAGCGCGCACGGAATACACATAAGCATGAAACAAGACCTGCACGGGACACATCACCAACTCCAGCTACACCTCGTCGCCTCAAACGGAGCTCGACCGACATGCGACTGCGAAAAATAAACCCAGCCCGGCACTCGCAACGCGACACGCCTGCGTCGCCGAAAACAAACAGAGACCGACGACGCGCCTCGGACTGCCTTCTCGTAGAAGCTTTGCAGGCTGGCGGCGAGCCGGAAGAATCCGAACGCCAAGTAGAAGTCGAAGTTGTCGAGCGGGGGAATCCCCATCTTGTCGCAGTACGCTTCGATGAGCTGGACGTGAGTGGGGATGCCGAGGTCGTAGACGTCGACGCCTTTCAGGCCTGAAGAAGGGCGGCGAAAGGTAAGATTTTTTGTTTTAGGGGGGGATCTAACAACTTTTCATGTTCAATGTGACGAGTACTTCCTGGGAAGAAAAAGAGCGCATTTTACAAACGCGTGGAAACGAAAGAAAATACCAGGAGATCCTAAAAAACATAACCAGCTCTATTGCAACGACAGTGTGCGATTTCAGTTGTTTGTTTGTAAAACAGTTGATGATCTACGGTTCCTTTGAAACCGATTCGTTAAAACACTTACAACATACAGCCCGGAAACAACTGGGAGGGTGGTTTGCGTTAAGATGAAACAAAATACACGCAAAAGAATAATTTTGTGAAAAACATTAGCTCGTGTTTCTGCAACTTGCACTGTGTGTGTCAGCTTGTTGTTGTTATAGCGACTCCGAGTTTTCAAACCTTAGGAAAAAGCTTGACGGGCACCAAGACGTCGCCCAGAGCACATCAACCTGAAGCAATGTCGCCGGTGGCTCACCAACTACTTCGCGAAAGATCTCGGGAAAATCTATTTCAAAATCACCCAACCCGAGTGCCACCATGTTGACTGCAGCATGCTGTTTTTGAAAAACTATAATGCGAGAAACACACTTATTCCAACGCATGCGATTTTCCACCAGGCATTAGTTCAATCAAACATGGGACAAACATAGGTTTGTTTGTCTTCGGCCGTCTTCGCAAACCTTCGGCCGTTTTCGCAAATTCGCCTTACCGGGCAGCAACGGAAAGTTTCTTGGAAGGAAATAGGAGAGACAGCAGTGCGCCAGATCGGCCAAAGGGTCCCCGAGCGTCGACAGCTCCCAGTCGAGGACGGCCAGGACCTCGGGACGGTCCCGACGGTAGATGAGGTTGTCCAACCTGGGAAAAATACAAAACACGTATCAATTAGCATGGAGACAACGTCAACGAAATGTTATCAGACAAATTTCGCCGGAATATTTATTTTACTGGCAGCCAGTGTTTCCTCTAAAAAAATTACACATCGAACAAATGTTCGTTTTAGTGCGCATGCAATTGCGAAACCATGTAACAGGCCAGGTTTTCAGGTTTGGAGGGGGTCAAAATCAATTTTGATGGAGCACGATTTTTGTTTTCATTATATATTTGAAACAAATTTTTCTGGGCACAACAAAATTTGGGGGAGCCCTGCGTCCGAATGACCTGCATGGCTACGGGCCTGCGCGTAGACACACAGCTGGTGAAGCGCTTTGGGTCGTAAAGGGCGATGCGGCAAATGCACGATATGAAATTTTGGATTGCTGCAAGTGCGCGAGAATGAGATTTCACACTGCGCAGTTGGTCTGGTGGCGGTACTGCGCATCTTAAGAGGGAACATTGCTGCCAGGGGCCATGCACAGCGTTACCAGAAGTCGCCATGCACAATGGTGGTGGTTTGCTTCCCGCGAGGCAAGTGCTGCGGGAGCCAGGTCATCAGTCGCTCCATCGACTGGATTTTGCAGGTGGTCGTCGAACGGTACTGCCGGCTCCAGCGCTCCACCTGGCGTTCGACGTAGTTGCCTGAAGATTCGAGAACGAGCGCGTGACGCAACATGACGTTGAAGTTGAGTGGAAAACAACAAGGGTTGCTAAAAGTTTAAGGCAAGCGGACCTTTTCATGAAGGCTTAAAACGTGTATTTTTTTGCGGTTTTTGAAAAAGTATCATCATGCGAGAGCAGTAGTTCTTTAACTGGATTCGACGGCGAAACAGACCGGTCCTGCTGACTAATCTCACGAGAAAGACTACTGCACAATTAAATACAAACTGTAGATTGATTTTATTTCAGCAACCCATTTTTACTTTCTGTTATATCGGGCAAAAACGGGGTTCGACAAAAGCTTGGAAATCCACACAAGGGTTCGGCGTGTTTGCAAAGTTTAAGAAGCACTGTTATGGAGTTATTCAAGTGCGGAAAGCATAGCGGTTCGCAAAACATGGTTTCTGGCGCTACGGTTTCGGGCTGCAGTCAGTTGTCTGATTAGATCAAGAAGATAGTCTGTCTGTCCAGTAATGGTGTTCAAAAAAAAGGAGATTCCAAACGCGGATTATCCGATGTTAGACTAAGTAATACCGCCACTTCTGAGAAAACCATTGAGATAACGAAATTGCAACATCGTTCCACTGTTAGACTGAGCTTCCGGTAACCGCTTCATAAATAATCCTTTGGTGATGTCGAACCCACAGAGATTAAACAGCAACACATGCGACACGTCCGATCCGATGATGAAAACAACAGTGAATTTGTTCCGATTCTCCAAGTATCAAATAAAGAAAGGACATCGCGAGGGCGGGAAGGTTATCAAAGAGAAACCTCAGGCGGTAACGAGCGACCCGACGAGGGAAGTGAAGGTGTTCGAGCATCTGCTTTGGACGATGGCAGACTCGTCGAAGTTTCGCTTACGATTTTTTCCACGCCTCTTCAACTGAAGAGCGTAGAAAAACTGGCGAGATTATGGGGGGGTGGTGCGTCGCAGCCCCGACAAGAATGCGGAAGCGAACAACTGGCAGCGAGCAGTGACCACGATATCACTTCTGAATTGATCAGCAGTGCCTGGGCAGCAAATTAACTTGATTCCTATCGGCTTCACATAGAAGAATATTCAAGTAACTACTCTCCACCAAGGCGGCTGAGTTGAACGCGTTTACAACGAGTTTTTTTCCAACTCGGTCGCCTTGGCGCAGACCAGTTACTTCAAAATAGGTATGTCGAAGTCTGGAGCATCGCAAAGTCATGAAAGCAGAACCCCAGTCGTGTGATTTCTCGAAAACTTACAGCAAACTTAGAGCGTTTGAATGTTCGCATAGAACACAATGAAAAGTAAATTGAGTAAGACGTCGGAAAAAAAATAACCGCGTGGAAGATTTTCTGAGAGCAACACGGAAACTTGTCATGCCTTGAAAACTTTCTGCAAGAACGCCAATCATTCTTGTCTCAAAAGACTGTACACAGTGCAAGTTAATGATATGGGGCAAAACAAGCATGTTGGAAATTCGGCCTGGTTAACGTATCCTGTTAAGTGAAGACTTTAAGAACTTGCACAACTGCCAGGAAATGAAAATTCCGAATGCCGGTGGTGTTGCTGGGTGCGCTGGAATAATGCAATGAATGCTGGAGTCAGAACTTTACATGACATGAAGGCAATGACTGCAGACTATGCCGGTATTGATAAGGAGTGTCCCACATAACGTTAAATGCTGTTTTCAAACATGTGAAAGAGATCGGCAAAATGTGCGTAAAAGCACAAAATGCTGCTTTTGGGAGAAAAACCTGGTGAAGCTAATTATTACGTTATCACACATTACTGAGGGACCTGTTGAGTTGGTAACTTTAAAATTACCTTCACGAAACGCAGCATCGTCAACAAGAACCTTTTCAATGCTTGTAACTTTGCTGACCTGATCAAAAACGTTACGTTGCAGTGTTAACCTGTTATTTCTCAAAGTACCCAACCAAGAACAGCTACAAACGACAAAGTTGGCAAAAGCGTGTTGAATATTTGCAATGAACAGATTAAAAGCACTAAATCGCAGTTTTCTTTCAGTAAAGGCCGAAACATTTAAGTCGTTATAACAAACTTCGTCGAAAACCCAAATTACTTATGTTTTCAACGAACTAAAGCCTGCGTACTGGTTCCCCTGGCCTCAGATCAACAAAAGGTACTCCTCCAGAAGAACTCAGCAAAGGATCAGCATAACAGAACAGAAATATGAATTTTGTTGTAAGGTGGTTTAATGACGACGCAAACCACATTGAAAAGATATCTCTGGCTCTCACCTGGTTTACCGTACGACGCGAGACCTGCTTTTTGAGGATCAGCTCTGTGTATTTTGCACAAGGTTTCCAACATCTTGTCGTACACTAGTTTGCGATTGGCTGGCGACATCCCTGGTAGTGATGGGTCCTAAAAATGTAATTATCTACTTCTGACTTTTCCGCTACTGGAAAGAAAAAAACGTCTCAGTAACACGTCTTTTGTCTGCAATGTAAACGTTTTCTTTGCGAAGGCAGCGCAACAGTTGATCTCTGGATACGGGCCAAGAATCGGAGAATAAAGTTTTTACCAAAACAACCCAAACCCTGGGCTCTTAAACTGGGGGGGGAGAATGGTTCGCAAGGGGTGCGTGAGTATGGCAGCGGCATATTTTTGTAAAGCATTGTAAGGGCAAATAAATGGATGTTCTGTTTTGTGTGTTTGACTGTGAGGTTAGGTGAGGCGACAGCGTCTGAAAGAGTTTAAGAACCTCTGACCAAGACGGATGGAAGATTTAGCACAAACTTTGTTTTTGTCAGATTTTGAAAAACGCACAAATGGCTAAGAATATCGAGTTTAAGTCGTCATCGCTGCGCGACATCAGTTAGCACAGACACAGCGTGCTCACGGGTTTCACCGCGTAACAGAGTTAATCGCTTCTTCAAAAACTGCAAAGAATTTTACGTCTCAAAACAAAACCTAATCATTGAGCAGAGCACCGGCGTATGAACAATCGCAACAGCGCAACACCTTCACCTCTGTCTGCGTTTCGCAACATTAACGCAATCACAGCGCATTGATGCACACATCGCTCATTGCAGGCGGAGATAAAGTCCAGCCGAAAACAGCTGCTAAAAAAGTTAACGCAAGTGGCACCATCCCAATCTGACTGACGCTCAACACCACCTCACCTTGTATATGTTGCCTTGGACGAACTCCATCAGATAGAAAGGCGTGCCTATGACAGACGGGTCCTCGCACAGGTGGATCAAGTGGGGGGTAGGGACTCCGAGGGGGGCCAAGGCTGATATCACCCTGCAGAGAAGGAAATAATATATTTTTGGCCAGAATATGTCATGAAGTCGTGACCAAACAGTATCGGGGTCACGGTCGAAGTTGAAGTTTTACCCCGAAGGCGAAAGTATAGCATCGAGTTGGTTCCTGCACAAGTTGGTTGCGCGAAAAATATACTATGGGCAGCAACCACCGCAACATACTCAAGTGGCAGACAAATAAGTAAGCAAGGACACGACCTTCTGGTTGCTTTACGTGGGCACTGCAGCAGATGCACAGGAGTTCAAATCGCGAAACCCCGAGTGAAAATCACGATCAAACATATATGGCCACGATAGAGAAGAGGGGACAAAACAGGGATTCTTCCTGGAAATTTCGACTGGGAAGGTTTAATGCGCATCTTTAAACGTCCATTGGCATTGAAACCTGAAAAGGATAAGTTAAATGTCAATGTTGCCCCCCATGACAAAATTTCCGCGGACGCCCATGACTCAACGCCCGTCCCAACCTACAGTCACTAAGTAGAGGAAGATGGCTGGGATTTTTTGTTGGCACATTCGTCAAAATGGCCGAAAGAACGCCGATCATGCGTTTATTATCGGAGAGGAAGAAAAATTATATGTAAACAGTTTTTTTTATGGAAAATGTTACCCGGTATGGACCTGAAGGGACCTGATTTCTTTGTTTCCAGAGACCCGATTTTCTCTGATTCTTGGGACCTGATGATAATTTTCGCTGATTCTAGGGACCCGATTTTCAATTCCAGGGACCCGAATCGGGTCCTATATTCGCCGGGACTTTGGCTGAGGCCAGTGTGAAAATAAACGCCTGAACGTGACGTCACAAATACGCAACAATCACGCCCGTTCGTAGCCACACGCAGATAACGAGCCAAGCGCCATGCAAGCGTTTGTGTTTCGGTTTCATTCACACACTTGTACTCTCGTTCGATCGCGTGCGTCGAAGGCTGGAGCTCGCCGGGGGGTTTCTTCCGCAGGACGTATCGCTGGTAGACGGGGCCGAAGTCGATGAGGTAGGTCGGGTTGGAGTGATTGCGTGTGAACTGACGCACGACCGGCTTCTGCTCGACCTTCATGTTGAGTTTGACCTGCGAGCGAACGACGATTTGATGACGTCGGCGACAAGCGAACCACGATTTGATGACGTCGGCGACAAGCGAATGACGATTTGATGACGTCGGCAACTAGCGAATGGCGATTGATGACGTCGGCGACTAGTGAATGAAAATTTGATGACGTCTCCGACGAGCGAGTGGCTATTTGATGACGCCGGCGACTAGTGAATGACGATCGATGACGTCGGCGTGACGAAGCAGACAGTTAACTTTAGTTCTAAAGCGAAAGTTGCCAAAAATTAAAATTTTTTGGGGGTTAGTGGAGCGCCGATTCGATGCAAGCCAAACTGGGCTCCAAGAAAAGTCTTGCGACACCGGTACGATGTTTCTGTTCTGAAACCTTGCTGGAAACCATCGCCTGGTCTAAGGACACAAAAATATCGATTCAAATCTCACGTGTATGGATTGTGACAAATCTTTCAGGTTTCAAATCAAACGTTTGCTTGATTCGCGGAAGCTTTCCCGATTAACCTCACCGTACCTCCTCATGTGCGCAGCAGTCAACGTACACTGCGACTAAATAACTAACGAAGCCGTCTCATCCCGCATGCGCCCATACTCTAGATCTAGAAAGTAAACAGACAGACAGACACTCGCGCACGTTCATGTAGTGGACAAGCTGATCGATTGGAAATTCCGTTTGTTTCGTCACAGGCATGGTCCCTTTCGTCAGCGGTCTCAGAACAATGTTGAGGGTGCTCTCCAGCTCAGCTATGGCGGCGTGCACGTCATCTACCTGGTTGTGACGCAACAAAGCAAATCAAACAAAACGACATTTAAACGCTTAGACGACACATGAACAAACTGTGGTGCAATCACGAGTAGAGCTGAATGCTGTACAAAAAACAAATTTTTTTGCAATACAAATCGTCGCAGGCAAACGCCGACAACTACGAATGATCTCAACCACACACGCTCAGGCAAATGCTTTTCGTGCCCTGGACCGTTAATCAACAGTGAAGCGGGGAAGGACGGGAGATAATAGGCCACCGAAGGCTCGCACCGTTCTGTAGGGAAAGGACTAACAACAGGTGATCTTGTGGCTTCGTTTCAAACTCTGTTCCAAACCAGAAATCACAGCATTCGACGCAGCATCAAAAACACGTCTAACGACCATCACCAAACGGATTTGCCTTTTTCTTGAAGATGCAGTATTCAGTGTTTCTTTACCGTAACGTAAAAGCTAAAAGGCTCAGTGTGCATTTTAAACAAATCCGTGACGCGGCAGCACGTATTTGTGGGTTGTATCGGGGAGCGAACGATTTTTTTTCGCGCACACACAACGCCCTGTCAACCACAGTACACTGTGGTTTAACAAAGTGAGTGGCTGTGTGCTGAAGGTTTACTCGAAAAGTTTACTTTAAAGTCATTGTTAAAAAAACTCGACAGGTTTGGAGCCTGCTCTAGTGATTCTTAACCGTTATTCTGCAGTGAGCCATTATCGCTCCGAATTACATCGTTAGCCACGAACAATTCCTCATAAAACGATTCTGTTTATACAAAGACAACGTTTTCCTGCGTAAAGTTTTGTATCTATTTTGTTTCGCCGACTCGACTGTTAGTGACCCAACTGGTGGGCTATGACCCCAGGATAAAAATATCTGGCTTAGACGCCAGTCAAACGCGCGTGTGGCAAGTGTTTTTGTGGAACCTGCTTTGTAGTGAGATGTTTACCTTGATGGTTCGAATCCCCATCCTCTCGGCGGCGGCCAAGTTCTGGTCGAAATCCTCGAGGAAAATGGCCTCGTCCGGCAAGACGTGCAGCCGATTCAAGCAGTGATTGAATATTTCCGGCTTCGGCTTGCGCACGCCGACTTTACACGATTCGACAACCTGCGCGTGCATGGCGCGTTTAAAACTCGCGCGTTACAAACCTCGAGGAACGACCAGATATAGCATATCCGCATGCCACGAACAATCAGTAGCGGCAATTAAATTAGATAATGACAAATCGAACTAAAATTGTTCACAGGAGATTTTATAAAGCATCCTCAGTGAAGAACGTTAGCGTTGCTATTTATCTCAAGCCACGTCAAGTGAAATTGAAACAGCAAAAAATGTGGGTTTTCGCAGCAAAGCATTTGTTTCCACCGATGACACAATATTTCAACGAAAGCTGAACCAAAAAAGCTACAACCAAAAACATGTTTTTGAACGTCACTACTGGACAACTAAGCCTATCGCCCAGTCCCAAAGTCTCACAACGTCGAACAGCTCCGTGGGCAAGGGCAGAAACGTTTTTCCGTTTCCTCGTTTCCAGTTGTTCACGAGCAGCGCCGTCTTGTAGCCGGAGGCGCGAAGGCACTCAACCGCATCGAGGACCTCGTCGATTGGATCGCTCAGGTGCTGCTCAGCGAACTGGAGAAAGTCGCGCACGTCGACAACTTGGTTGGTCTGCGGAGGAAGGCGAGCAAGACCGGCTGGCATGCGTTGAAAAAAAGGCAGCACAGAGTCTACGGGTGAGGACTGTGGCAAGCACGCTACAAGACGGGTTAAATTTTGGCACTTTTGACCGCGCGATAGCCTTAAAGCAAAGGCGATTTTGCTTCGTTTCAGTTCATGTTTCCTAACTTGGTGACATGAAAGCAGTTTTGACGACAAAACTGGCGTTCGTACAAAAACAAAAAAACATTTTATGACGTGAAAAAAAGAAGCACAAGCTGGCTCGATGTTACACACCATCTTAGACGTTTGAACCGCTGGAAATATTGACCGTGCAATGCAGGAAACAGTAAATCATGCGAAGGCAAACGAACCGCAAGCGAGCATTCTCGACTGAACACTTCGCCGAACTCGAGCGGAACCAGCGTTCCTTTCTCCAGCTCGGCCCAGGCTCCTCTGGGCCCGAACAAATTCACCGCCTTCCATATTGTCCCGGAGCTGATGTTTTTCCAAGCCTCGTACTCTGCGCAAGAAGACGAAAAACGTGCTGGAACTTGATCTCAAGAACGCGAACAAGTTCTGGGAACTCAACAAATAATAATCACTTGTATACGTTGCAAGCGCATCGGACATTACTCAAGCGTTGCTAACGCGTCTAGCGATCGTGTTGCCAAAATACTTCATCTGCACCTAACCTACACTATAAGCTTGCAAAACAAAATTGCACTATAAGCAGCTTCGTCCTTCGGAGGTCTGCAGCCTAGATGACCCTTGGTCCTTCGCAGCCTCCAATTCCCTCATGCATTCTGTACATCGATGTACTTGGAAGTCATTGCAGTTCTTCATTATAATAATTATGATGGCAACATTCATGCGTGTGTCTTAAAAGCTTGTATTTCAGCAAAGTACAGTAAATGCATTAGCGCCATCAAGCGTATACTCTATGCTACCGCAGTGCATATATCCTCGTCTTCCTTCGTGTATTTGCGTTCTTCTCTTTTCTGCGATGCATGTTTAAAGTCTAGCGTTTTGCGTGTGAGAGTGAAGACGTTACACAATACAATAATTCTCTGTTCTCTAACTCTCTGAAATCATTCGATCAAGTTCTCCACTGTGCAAATTGCCATTGACTAGCACAAAAATAAACCGAATACATGGGTCAAAAGGTAAATTTCATTTCGTACATAACTTCAAGTCCAGCTCAAACGTTTTTGAACGAAACTTACCACAGAAAAGCGTACATCAATTTTTGACAACCTGTCACAGGCAAAATCGCTTGAAAAAGCAGGATAAAAACGTGCTTTACCTTTCATCACCGGCCCGACGCTAGGCACAGTCACCCCGCACATGTCGAAGATGACGGCGCGAACCTTCCGCCGGACGCTCCGCAGCCGTGCGTCGCGGAGAACGCGGCGCAGGAGGGACGTTCCGGATCCGACGTTGCTGCCGATACGCGACGCGCTCATCGTGAAGCGCGGACGCCGCTCTCTCACTCTCTCACGCACGATTACATTTTATTAATCAACCCTATTCCGCGTTCTCGCCTGTAATGAAAACGATGCAAGGTTACTCGATGACGCACAAGTATCGCGCGCGTGATGCTGCAAAGAAAAAGGGTGCTGGAAATTCCAGGCAGATAAAAACGAAGCGATCGCTTGGGACGCCACCAGGCCCGTAGCCACGGGGGAAGAGCCCCCAAATGTGTCCAGAAAAAATTGTATACTTATTTATTCAAACAACAACATACAGTAAAAACAAAAATCTTGCCCTCTAAAAATCTATTTCCCCCCTAAATCTTAAAACCTGGCTACGGGCCTGGACGAGACCAAGACTGAAAGTCCATTGATCAAGCGAACTGGACTATTCATCGTCGGCTACTTGACACTGAAAAGCTAGGGGGGAATTGCAAGCTGCGCTTCTTGCACACGCCTGCTCGAGCGGTGTGACCAGAAAAGTTTTAAACGAACAAAGTCTGTGGTCGATTCGATAACAATATTGCAGGCGGCTTAAAGGGCAACTAGTACTGCTCACAATAGATCGAACACAAATACCATAGTGATTTGTGTGTGACTGCCATTTGTTTCCCAGCAATAAACTTAACAAGTTTGATGTGCCGCCGAAATCAAGGAAAGACAAAAATCAGCCCCTGATTTTGTAAAAATAAGCATCTTTGCAAACTTTCTGTTAGTTACATATTCAAAAACAGACGAAAAGCCAGTCGTTGCTATGCGTGGCAAACGCATGCGAACGAATCGTGAGCTATGCTGCGTCGATGTATATACCAGCACGCACAACAGAGATATCACTCTAACACTGTACGTTTACAAGCGCATCGATGAAGTAGAAGCTCGCTTTGATAGTAACCGTCATGTTTCATGGTTTACAGACGATGTTTTCACGCAAACAAGGTAACAACACAACGCTTTTTTGCATGCTGACTGGGGCTGACGAGCATATTTAAGTATTTTGTAGGCAACCTTCTTAAGCACAAGAATACGGAGGTTTTGTTTTTCAACATTATCATACAGGGCGGCGTCAGAATTATTAGTTCTCAGTACATGTTAAACGGGAAATGCGCGACTTGTTCATTTGCAGCTCATCTTCATATGTATCCCTACTGCACACAGCTTTACACCGTTAACACTACACTCACAAGGCACAGGCAGCAAGGCATTGTCAACACACATGAATCGCGAACCAGACACAGCGACCGCTGCGACACCAAACGCGATATGTGGGCCGGAAACTTATCTGACGTGTCTTCACCAAAAACCGAAAGCAGAAATGCAAAAAAAAACTGAAACGTTTTCGCAAAATGATCAAGCAAGCGGATCAAAATTACACTCAGACGATAGAAACAATCTGACACTTGCATTCTAACACGTTCGTCGCTCCCAGTAAAATACAACATTTAAATCCAATTAAGCGGTTTGTTTCGTCATTTCCGTTTCGGCTTGTTTTGTCACTTCCGTCTCGGCTAGCAACAATAGCGCAAGCACTGCAAAACCAACGGCAAGACACAAGCGCTTTCCACAGAAGCTGGAACAAGACTTCTTCCCTTTTTCATCACGATTTATTTCTGTTTTTTATGCGTGCGCGAAAGCAACTTGCGTCAGCTGCTTATTTTCCACGAGGTTATGCGTTGAAGGTAGGGGGACATGAAACGGTGTGGAAGTCTCTGAAAACTTGGCGAAGCGATTGCCGCTTCAACGACAGAACAGTAGACACATATATATATTTATAGTCCTGGTTATCATTCTTTCATCCCGTGTGGAGTTCTCTTTTTGAAACAAATAAACTTTTTGCGCTTGTTGTGATGCTTTACTAAAAGCCAACGTATTCCAGCTGTTGGAAATGTAAGGTTGAGAGACGCCAATTGCTATTGCGTAGCACGCCACACAGCACAGAGTACGAGGTCAGCATATTTTTTCTCAGAAACAAGACAAAGCTGATGATAAATAACAGAAAAGAGATTGTGATTCTCAGAGAAAAAACATCAAGCCAGGATGTGGCTATTCTCATTCAAGATTACGAAGCACTTGCCGAGTGCAGGAAGCTGGAAGCACCGATACATAGTTTTGTCGCTCACATCTGACGAGGTACCAGTGATTTGACTTGAATTGACAACAAAAATTTGCTGAAGATCTTGATCTCAAACTTAGTGGAGTAACGAACGAGCACTGTGGTCGGCAATTTTCAGAAAGCGTCTCGTCAACCAGAAGGTGATGTCAGATACGATGCAAACCGTTCGAAACTTGTACAGAGCGCGAAAATACCACAACCGCCTTTGTTCACGCCACGTGTTATGACGTTATCAACCAGCCAGAAAAGTGTGGAGCGGGAGACGGGCGTCTTTTGTTGTCGCCTCCCGCATTTTGAGCAACCGCTGAACTTACGTTGCTGGCTACGTTAAAACAATCGCATACAAGAACTCGCACACACCGCCCACGCAGCTCAGGCTTTGCAAAAGAGCAGAGCGCGCGTGTTTACTCTGTACTGCAGGGCGTCTGTCCAGCCAAGGACAAAAGCTCACATGCTATCAATTCAAACACAATATTTTCGCCACACCAAAGCAATTTTTCAGTTAAAAAAACAAAAAAAGCGACCACGTGAACGTTTTTCTGGACGATAACGCAAACGCTAGGTCGCGTAACGCGCTGCTTTTTTACGTTAATTTGAAGTGGGGGGGAGCGGGGCGTTGCACGTCGGAAAGGAGTGAGCCGAAACTGCTGCTGGGTCATTCACGGCTCGGTGTGCGGCTGGCGAGAAATCGCGAACACTGATCGCAGCACTTGTCTGAAAACTAAACTGCAAAGAAAGCTTTCAGCGTCGCGCATAAAAATTCTGACGTACGCTCGGCTCGCTGCCGCCGCATCTCACTGGCGCCCACTACCGGACAAGCAACCTGTCAACTGTGATGGTTTCTCAACTATGCCGGCAGGGCCGGTGGTTCCGGAACCCCTATTTATAATTTGAACCCACCGTACTTCCTATTTCCGGAATTTTTAGTCAAAACTTAATTAGGGCGAAGTTGTTGGAAATAACAGTTGGGCATAATTTGATAAATAAATTAATTGGTACCGAGTTTCTTTTGGACATTCGCTGAAGATTCAAGAGCCTAAATTTGCCGCACCTCACCTTTAGTTTTGATGAACTACATCCGTTTGGATTGCATTTAGCAATGTGTCCCCTTCCGTACGCTGCTACGCTTGAGCCCTGCCATAACTAACCCCCCCTCCCCCGGCAACACCCCTATTCATTGGTGAACTCACTGACATGCCGATGGACACTTGTCAATTAGCGCTCACGTGTTGCAGTCTCAACCGCTTCAAAACCACTCCAACCTTAAACGCAAATGTCGAATGAAAGCCATTTCCCACTGGATTTGCCCTGCAGTGAACAAGCATTTAAAGATCAAAAAAATTATTATTTTGAAAAATCAAGTTTCAGAAAAAAGGTCGATAGAAAGGTGATTCGGAAAAAAAGAGGAAATACATCGATAGCAGCCGCATCAGAACAAAAAACACCTCGATTCCAAGCAGCTATCGGAGACCGAAATTAAGTTGTGATGAGCTCAGAAGTGTTCGAGCTTCCGTCCGGAAAAGCCATTGGCAGTTGAAAACCTCTTTGAGCACAGCCTCTTTCAGGGACTTCAAACGCTTCTCACAGAGCAGTGTTGTGAGGGCAGAGACTAATTTTACTATTGGGGAGGGCGCAATCGTTAATTTCAGCTTTTGTCTGTGGGGCCAGAGGAAGAAATCTGGGCGCCGGTGGCCAAAGGGTCGGGGTTGATCGCGTTGAAAAGGCGGAACCCTTCCTTGGAAGCAAAGGTCCAGCCCACGTCCGCCATTCTCTTTGCCAGGTTTCCGACAGCTTGGGCTTTGGCCGAACTGGCTTGACCTGAAAACAAAACGCAAACAAGTCCGTTGGGACAGCAGGTGGGATTTCTTACGAAGTGAACAACAGTAAATCTTCCGCCCATAGGGGCCAAATAAGGGAGTGCAGGCGCGCGTTGCACTCCCGCTAATTTTTCACTTTTTGATTGAGCAGTTCTTTGTTAACAAGTACGAAGACATTATTCTGAAACTTATTTAAACTTTTTCTGATAAATTAGGACGTCATATTTTGTGACGTCATGGATTTCGCACTCCAGTATTGATTTCAAAGTCGGAGCCTGTGCTTCCGCCTTTCTAGTTATGCAGCAAAGCGAGCATTAAGTTCCATCGCCGTTCGTCCGCGTTTCTACTGATATCTTCGATATTGGGGCTGGGACCGATAAAAGTTAGGTCGGGAAAACATGCGGCCATAGGGTTTTGTATGAAACGTAACTCGAGCTGAACGTTTCAAGCAAATCACCAAGCATAAAAATCATAATAGCAGCGGAGAAAAGATACATGCCCGGGCTATGGTAAGGAATACGCGGGCGTTAACTCGTGACGTAACTCGTTGTCATAACCCGCACCATAAATTGTACTTACAACTCGTACCATAACTCGCAGGTATAAATTGTAACATTAACTCTTAAGTATAACTCGTACCATAACTCGTAGATATAACCCGCACCATAGCTTGTAGATATAACTCATACAATAACTCCTAGGCATTAACTCGCACCCTAACTCACAGGCATAACTCGTACAATAATGCGTAGGCATAACTCGTACCTAGGGCAACGACAGCTTTGGTCTAAAAAGTAAAGTGCAAACTGCACGATAGCGCGTAGAAACGCTAATGAAGGCAGACTGCGCTTAACGCTGACAGTATAATGTACCGTAACTAGATTGAAAGTCATCGGATAAATGCAACGTATGCAACAACGTCACGCACGTCACTGCGTTCGCAACCGCGCACTCGTTCACCTTGAGTGGAGCGTTTGTAGACTCCTTGAAGGATGGCGGCGACCCGGAAGAAAGAGAAAGCCATGTAAAAGTCGAAGTTCTCCAACAGCGGGATTCCCATTCTCTCGCAGTACATTTCGATCAGGCGCTGATGAGAAGGGATTCCCAGCTCTTGAAGATTAATGCCTTTCAAGCCTGTTTAGGGCAAGAGAAATACTGTTTTGCAGCAACCAACTTTCCAAGTGCATCAATTTTGTTTCGGACAAATTTTTTTGTAGAAGTCAGCAAAACAGCTAATCGGTGCATCAAAAAATTCGCCCAAACCGACAATTAACGTGTTAATTAACTCGCAACGCCAACTTAAAAAGGGCGCGTCATCATCACTTGTCGCTGCCCGAAGCAAGTAGTACACCGCAATCGTTTCACCTGGCATGATGGGAAATTTCGGCGGCAGAAAGTACGGAAGACAGCAGTAAGCAAGGTCGGAAAGGGGATCTCCCAGTGTTGATAGCTCCCAGTCGAGCACGGCCAGCACGTGCGGGTGGGCGCGGCGGTAGATGAGGTTATCGATCCTGCAGAGATGTGAGCAGCTGAAGGACCGTGAGTCGACACTTACAAATTCAAAGGCCAGGGGTTCGATTCCGCGGTGCTGCTTCACCTGATTGAGCGCCAGGTAAAAAAGAAACGCAACCTCAGAAGCCTTAAATTTAAATTGGGTCAAAGCGCCTTGAATTGCGTTCGCATATTGGGGGACAGACGCCGAAATTAGATGTTACCAACTTTTCATCCGGTGGCAGGTCGGAGCTAGGGGGATGCCAGGGGGGCCACTGCCCCCAAAATTTTGTCGGGCCCCTCCAAAATTTTTCAGGTCTCTTTCTAAAAGTCCTACACAGACCATTGACAGCTCCCCTTGTTGCAAAACTGGCCCCTCCAGTGGCCCCCCCAAATGAAGATGTCTGGCTCCGCCCCTGTCCGGTGGTATCTTCAACCCGTTTTCTTGTGTAGTGAAATCACATCTGATGGTTTCTTTGCTTTGCGAACTTCGCAGCTGATTGAGCGTAGTAGTTAAGCGTGCTCTTCCTTGACACCATTTGAAGGCTTTAGCTCTACATTTGCTACATACACATACATTGCCGCAGCAGAACGGCAAGAAACAACGAAAATCAAAGTAAATGAAATTTTCGCTTCTTTTTTTTAACAAATTCTTTTTTTTACAAAATAAAGAGATCGTAAAAAATGGAGTCACCATTAACCCGCACCGAGTATTGAACGAATGAAAAACTTTTGTCCTTAAAACCTGCGATTAACATTCGTTGGCCACTTTCGCGTTCAAGAACAATCTACGTTGCTTTCGTAAGATTGCGACCTACACTTTGAGCTGCAACAACCCGTTCGTAAAGCAACGAGACATCTACATTGAGTTCCGTCATGAGCCCAGAGTTCCAGCAGAGGTTTAAAAAGTTGTGCAAACCAAATCCCTGACAGCAACCAAATGGCCTTTCTCCTCTTTTTCCCGGAAAAGTTATTGATTGCTTGAAGTAAAAAATACAACGAAAAGAGCAGTTTAACTAAATTTTCAGCCTGCATCAAAATTGCCCACGAGTCTTTTTTCCCGTTGGGGCATTCACAAGACATGGAACTATTAAGAACTCGCACCTAAAATCTCCATGCACAACGGTGGTGTCCTCTTTCTGGGGCAAATGTTCAGGGAGCCACGAGATCAGGCGTTCCATGGAATCTATCTTGTGCGTTTCGCTTGCACGGTATTGCTTCGTCCAGGTTCTCACTTGTCGCGCGACGTAATTGCCTGAAGAAAAATCGCAACACAACAAACTCAAGTACTTCTTTGTTTTTTTTTAACGGAGTTAAAGATTTTCGACCAACACAGTGTTTCTGGACCAATGTTGACATCGCGGCCAAAAGCAAACGTGTTGTCTACTTCAGGTATCCAACAAATCCAAACTCATCAGACTTATTTTTTCAGTCATTTACGTCTTGAGGTTTCCCATTTTGAAAGTACGTCTGACTACGTGTTGTTGCTTCAAGGACAAAGTAAAATAAAATATAGCACTTTAATTGTTTTGCTTATATGCACTTGATCAATTAACTCGACGCTTGACGATGAAACCAGTGGAGAACTTTATTTCATGCCGAGGCGTGAGGCGCAGCAGGAAACCAAATTTGAAAAAGACCAATTTCATCCACGGTCGGCATTCAACAATTGCGCCAAATACATTGTCCAAGAATAAAAAACGCGTGCGCGCGCACACCGGAACGCGCACAAAGCTATACAGATCCCGAAGCGCGACACAGATGCACGCCATCCACTCTTGCAGGCACGACCTCACCGCGCTTTCCGTAGTCAGAAAGGCCGGCTTCNTCGACATTGACTCGGTGNATCGAGCAGAGCGTGTCTATCATCTCGTNGTANGCCTGCTTGCGAGTTGATGGCGTCATGCCCGGCAGTGAAGGGTTCTGAATATTTGAGAACGTTTTTCCTTAAGCGCGAGACAGAAGCTGGCATGTAACGTGAGGAAATCCTTACGTCAAACACCCATTTCAAGAACGTGTACAGAGCGACAGAAGCCACTGAAAATGCACAATGCATCCAGAGGCGGAAGTCTTATTTTCCACCACGCTGCTGTTCAAGTGATGAACAGCCGCATTAAACCGGAAACCTTTTACTGGATTTTCCTGTTCACCAAGGCCAGCCCCGAAGTTAAGCGAAATTACAAAGTCTGACGCTGGTGTATCAACCTCAAACTTTAGCCATACGACAAGTTCGAAGGCTGCGCGCAGTGAGTACGTTTGCCGCAAAACTAATTCCTGGGAGGTGGGGGGAGTTTCAAGGGGTAAACAACGGCTTCTCACCGAATTCGCCAAACTAACACATTTCCAGATATTTAAACGTATTTTATTAACGGATAAGTAAATATCAAATAACAACAACCACAATTGCACGCCTCGCCTTGTAAATGTTCCCTTGCACTTGTTCCATGACATAAAACGGCGTTCCGATAATCGAGTCATCCAGGCATAGATCGACCAGGTGCGGTACGGGCACGCCGTGCTTGCCCAGAGCGTCCATGACCCTGGCAGAAAAAATACGTAGACAGATGCATGCATTTGCTGAGTGACTACTAAATTCTAAAAAACACAATCCTACTTCACTTAAAGTTACTATAAATAACCACAGCGTTTCCCTTGAAGAACTTAAATACCTAGGTGTCCTTCTTGACAATAAGTTAAGCTGGAAACCTCATGTACAAAAGGTGAGAACTCAACTATCAAGAGCTTGTGGAGTTTCTAACCAAACTTAAACATTATACAACAGTCTGTACTGAAAGTTGTCTATAACCAGGGCTACCATGCCGTCCTTATTTCTAAGATTTGTCCTTATTTTGCAGTGCTACGTCTTAGAAAATATTACTGTCCTTATTTCTAAGAAATGTCCTTATTTGTGACTTGCGTCCTATCTTTTCTTATTTTCTGTAGCATAAGAATTTTAAATACAAGCAATACCTGACAGACATACAGACCATTACTATCTCATCGTAAACATTTTGTAATGAAGGTTTTGTGATATCAAAGAAGTGGTATAATCTTGCAGCACTGGGACGTAACCCGTTACCAGGCCTTGTTAGCACGTAAGCTGTCTATTCTGGTTAGGATTCGTAGGAAAGCTTGTTTTGTAGCGAAGGTTTAGCGTTTAACTGTTTCAAGAAATAAGCAAGCGAAAAAAACATTTTTCGTGACGATCAAAAGAAGGAAGTCGAGAATAAGACATCAAATTTTGCTCAGCCGTCCTTATTTTTGGTTCAAGGGCGATGGTAGCCATGTCTATTACTCATTAATCCACCCCTACCTTAATTACTCAATCCTCAATTGGGAACGTGCTTCAAATGCAACTATTCAGCCTCTCATCAAGCTCCAAAATAAAGCAATAAAAACAATGAAACCAACCAACACGCAAACTATAGAAGAACCTTTCCAGCACTTCAACATCTCAAGCCTTCCCCAAAGGTATACTTTACCAGTAGGCAAATTCATGCACTCTTATCACAACAAACTGCAATTTCAGACTCACTCCACGAGACTAGCAACCTCTAACAACCTATTTTTGCCTAGAGTTAACTCTTCCTCAGGAAAATGTTCCCTCACTTTTGTTGGCCCAAAAGTGTTATCGTCAATACCAAATGATATTAAGTCTTCAACCACGTTCACCTTTAAATAGAAACCAGAGAAACACCTCCTACATGATAAAGATACACAATTATGAACTTTTGCAACATTTCACTTATCCAAAACCAATTTCTGTAAATTCTGTATTTTGTAATTCTGTGTATTTTGCGTATATATTTACTTTTTGCATTTTTTCTTCCCTGCGCACATCCCTTCTTTTCAGCTTGAAAGCACACTCAATAGCTTATTTTTTTTGTTTTTTCTTCTGTGCCTCATTAATTTGTTTTTGTTCCTTTTTTTTATATTTTGTTTAAACATATTATTAACCACACCAAATTCCTTCAATTAAATTTAATCCACTCATCTGTGTACATAGGCATGCTCTTTCATCTGCACGTTTTCTTCACCATCTTCTGTGTTTGTTTGTTTTCCTAATTGTTCTAATTTCACTCAAATGTTGTTTTACAACACTTCTCAATAACTGAAAAACAGGGTTGGTTAACTATATGACCGCCGTGGTCCCTCACCAATCCTATATGACACAGGACCCGTCTTTGTTTGCACTGATCAACCATTGCGCCGTTGCATTTTCATTTGCTCTAATGCTCACTATTGTGGTTGGTTTGCTCAGTGCAATAGCTTCTTGTAGTAGTGCTCCTGTTTGTTGGCTGAGTCATATGAAACAATAAACCATTGACCATTGACCTGCGAAGCCGATTTACAAAAACTTAAAAAGAAATGCCGTCAAAACTTCGTTCGCTTTTTCAACGCAAAGGTAATTCGAGTTGTTTGGATCCCTGGACTGAGTACATGAGTGCTTGCTGTCCTGGAGTACTTGGTGGACCGAGCACTTGGTGGCCTTCGTACTTGCTGGTTAAATTCCCGTGTTTACAAATTTTTCATGTGTACTGGGGGGGTTCCATTCGCCCGCAGCGAACGGTTGACTGCACTGGAAAACATGCGGGTGGTTGATCAACAACTTGCTGGGGCCAGAAACACACAAGCTGAAAAAACGTTCTTTCCATGCAGATTACTCGCCACATGGAGTCAATTCATACCACGCATCTATGCTGCACAAACATTGTAACGGTCAAACCCGCCGCCGAGTAACCCACTCCGTTCGTGTCGTAAGAACAACAATAATAGGTTGTTCAACAAATTACAAAACCGTACAGTATTAACGTTCATCACAAACGCAAACACTACTTTTTACGACAGAAGTTATTTTTCACCTGTACTCGCGTTCCACAGCATGAGCGGAGGGCAGCAACTTTCCAGGCGGCTTCTTTCGCAGGACGTATTTCGTGAACGACGGCCCGAAGTCAATCAGGTAGGTCGGATTCGACTGGCCGTGACTGAACTGTCTCACAACAGGCTCGTGTTCCACGTCAAGATTTAACTTCGCCTGAGAGACGTGTTTGAGGTTTTGTTTATTTTATTCGGTGCGGATAAAGTGCGCGTCCGAATTTTGAGGGTTGTTGTCTGACAACAATCGCAGCAAAAACGGAACAGTGTTTTTTGATCACGACATCTAAAAAAATATTTCAATTTACTTTGCTTCGCAAGACTCACATAGAAAAACTACTTAGTAATAACGAAAAGACACAATTCAATCAAATCTTCAATCACATTTGCGATACAGAAATCCCAAGGGTTCTGTACTGGAGGCAGTAAGGCTTTTAACTGAGCTAGGAAGTACAGCTGGTTTCTGTTATTCAGTTATTCCTAATTCGTAATTCAGTGCTTTCACTGGAATAACATTTCCCGTTTTTCAAATTTCGCCTGTGAGAAGTTTAAACGTCTATGCGTGCACAACTTTAAGTTCCGCTTCAATAAAATAATCTAAGGAAAAGAGTTTCTTTTCCTACACGATTATGACCGCGGGTTCGGACATCTTGCATCCGGATTTACGGACATGGATCCCCAGACTGAACGGATGCGGAGCCCAACAGACCAACCCCGAAAGTAATAACTTACATGTCTGGATCTACACAAACAAAAACGTCCAGCGCGATCTCATCGGGACGAGCCGGAACGCTTACTTTCATATACTGAGTGAACTTGTCGAGTGGGAACTCCATGTCTTTTCTCACAGGCCTCGTTCCCTTCGCGGCTGAAGTCAAAGGAACGTTCAACGTCTTTTCCAGCTCATTCAAAGCTTCGAACACGTCGTCAACCTTGGTATAAATTCCTCATGACAGGCGCCGCGTTACAAAAAAGGTCCATCCTGACTGACGCAGCATACACCAGCCGCTAATGTCTTTTCTTTATGGTTCGAAACCGGCAAAGAGAATCGGTTTGAAGACGGAATGCTAATAGGTAAAAGCTCGATTTGCCATCGCAAACATACGCTGGTCATCGGTAACAATTTAGTGTAGAGGACTCAATAACTTTTGGTTGCCTTTCACTTTCCTAATTAATAATAGCTAAGAACAAGCGCGTCATGCCGCAGGTTGACAGTTTTTCGGGTAGCAACAGATTCAAATTGTAATTCGAAATTACGAATGATAACAGTAAGCAACTGGGTAACGCAAACGAAGAACACTCTGAAAGACACATCTTATCTTCATGTTCCCCTTTCATTCATTGGTCCGTTCAATACAGAAATAAAAGCGTCTAGGTTTGCGAGTACAGTGTTTCAGTTTCGTTTATACTCGGTTTCTGAACTCCTTTCGGAATGCCACGAGTGGTCTGCGGCGCCCATTTCTCTTGATTGCTCCAAGGGCCAGCTGCACTGGTGGCGAGTCAGTGCCAGCACCGCGCATGAACTGTTTCCTTCGCCCACCCATTAACGTTGACCAACACGCGAAACAAAAAATACAACATTTGTGGAAAGCATTGAAAAACAATTACCATTATGGTGTAAATTCCTAAACTTTTGGCAGCGGTGACGTTTGGTTGCATGTCGTCGAGAAAGACGGCTTCTCCCGGTGGCACCCCAAGTCGGTTCAAGGTTAGATGATAGATTACGGGGTTGGGTTTGTTGACGCCTTCTTTAGCAGATTCAATTACCTGCAGAAGTACAGTGTCAGGGATGAGACGACTTGCTCATTACATGATGTAAAACTGTAGCGCACAGTGATATGATTGGAGACGTTAAGCATGACTTCCTAAAACCTTATAACGCAGCTCATCAGTGAAGTCTGGTGGATTGAATGCAACTAGTCACAGTTTTTGAAGATTAATTCCAATTTAGATGTAGTCATAATCTTTCGTGATTCACATAATTGCGACCGATCCATACATATCTCTACAAAAATTAAAACACATACAAAGCTGTAGAATTGCCGTGATGCTTTTCCTTTCCAAACTGCAAATTACAGCATAGCACAACTGAACATGAGTTAAACATGAAGGATCGCAGCTTTTTAGAAACAAAACATTTCGGAAGTTGCGAAGTTTAAACCTGCTTCTATGACTTCATAATCATAGGGCGAGACGGAAAGTGTGCTTCGTAGGGAAACTTCCTCGCAAACACGGGTGAGCACACCTAACAGAGATAGAGCTAGTCAGGCTGATGCAGTTTTTTGTAATCGGGAAATTGAAAATACTTCAAGTTTCGAAGCTTTCAGTTATTGCAACTTACTGATCATTCGTTAAGAGGTATTTGCAATCCAAACATCAACAAAAAATTAGAGAAAATCGTCGAGGCTAATGTTTACTGAAAAAAGCAATTGACGCCGTCACTGTATGCGGTCAGCATTTGAAATTCGCCTCTTATCACACGGAAATAGAGACAAAAGTCACAGGATCGTGCAAACATATGCCGCACCTACATCCAAAAGCTTAACTTTTTTTCTGGTATGTATCTCATTTGATTTTACGCAAAACTACGGGTATACAATCGGTCCACAAGGTGCTAAACAACCTAGCTTAGACAATGTGATAGCAGTGCCCTGCTAAAGAAGTTCCTCCAATCACAATCTGACAAATACAAACACAGGCAAATAGAATCAAAACTCACACGTCATTTAGACAAAATTTGTCACCTGAAAACGTAATTAACTGTTTAAGCCTTAGACTACGCTCAATTATCTAACTAAAGAGACTCAATAAAGAAATATCTAACCATGCATCACTCACAACGTCGAATGTATTCTTTGGGAACGGTAGCAATGTTTCGCCGTCGGCCTGTATCCAATTATTAGTTAGTAAAGCGGTTTTGTATCCTTCATGGCGAAGACAGGCGACTGCATCCAACGCTTCTTGGATAGGGTCGTTCATACCATGTTCAAGGTAAGCCAAGAAGTCCCGGACATCGATTGGCTGGTTTGCCTGGTACAAAATTACCCCTTAAAACGTACGACGAGAATCGAGACAAATTTGGAACACCAACCGTCTATTTGCAAAGAAGCATCAGCACCAATTGTGAATTGCTTTTCATTCGATTCTTTACCTATCTTGTCTTCCGCAGCTAGGCATAAAACGCCATGAAAAAGCACTAAACTTCTCAAACAGTTTTCTTACGCACGATTCACTTAGTTCCACATCAATTACCATCGGAGCTGAAGATCTGCAAACATCAGTTAAAATCCGCACACGTACCGTAAACAGCCCAAACACTATTCAACACATACGATGCTTTGACTCAGTGAAAACATTAACTAAAACTTTTGACACTCATGGACTGTGTGGTCAGTTTTCAGGGGCTTAAAAGACGCATATCCAAAACTAGTTCCACAATCAGTCACTTGAAACAAAATGATAATGACTGATGCATGTACATGTTCTCATAAGTGGATGTAAACTTTGTTAAAAACAGCCATACCAAAACAACTGTGATAAAGACTGAAATACAGCAGCAATTTTACATAGGAATAAATCTTGTGTACCGGTACACTTTTGTTGTTACATTGTGCAGCTGTGAAATTAGTAAAGCCTAAAAAGTCCAGCCATTTTTCCTTTGAATAGAAAAATATCAGCTGTAATTGCTCAATCATGCTTTGTTGTAGAGACTGCAGAACCATTTTGTTTTTGAGAACTCCTAGGTCTTTTGCAATCGCGACACTTAGTGGTAAAACACATGTAAGGATTAATGAATGAAATGTTTGTGTATGGATAAAAACATGTTGTAACTTACTGTTTTTGAACATTCTTCACTGAAGACTTCACCAAACTGCTGTGCATCAAGTTCTCCTATTTCAAGCTTTGGCCATGCTCCCTTATCTCCATAGTCCTTTATTGCTTTCCATATTGTGCCAGCTGGAATCTTTTTCACAGCTTCATATTCTTAACAGAAAAAATTGATAAGGGCTGCTCATACACTGAGTCATTCAAAAGCTGTGCTTCGTCATGTTTTTTGCTGTGATTTATGAAAATCAATGAGTCCTTTTCTAGTATCTTTGAAGGGTTAAATGCAAAATGCAACAAATTTGCAAATATACCTTTAAGTTGCTTCTTTGGAAGAAACAAAAAAAAAACACCCACCTTTAGTCATTGGAAATGGACTTGGAAGAATCACTCCACCCATGTCAAAAATGACAGCATGATATTTCCATCTTACAAACTTCTGTGATGTATTCAGTAGAACTCGGTTCAACAAAGGCATTTTAAAACCCCGTGAAAACTGACATATGCTCATGGTCATTATCTATATGTAGGTAGCTAAAGTTGGCCTAATCTAAATGAAAAATAGCTTGAGGCAACAACAGCACGTTTACACATTGACTTGATGAAAGGCTTGACATGAACCTGAATGATAGTGGAGTCACGTACAATGCTGGAAATAACTATTTTAAATGGTTTACACATAACGCATTCAGGTTCCCAGGGCACCACATCAAAGTATAAATATGAATACCCACCACTTTTACCACAAAAGCAACTGTGACTACCTCTTGATCAGTTTTTTCACTTCAACCGAACAGTGAACAAAAGATGATGCTTGAACTAAGAGGAATTTCATGCCTGAGGTGAGCACCAATGTTGGATAATATTCTTAAATATATGTTGATTACCAGTGATTGGGTCAATTGTAACTGTAATTACATTCTTTTGTGAAGTATATAATTCTAATATAACTGCAAGTTTTTCAAATCAATACCTTGAATTGAGGCAGCTGTAACTGAATCTATAGATGGTGTAATAGACTTTTTCAATTCTTTTATTATCTACAAAATTTTGTTGGAGAATCAAGCCAAAGTCTTTATGGTTGGAGAACAGACGCGAAACTTTCTTTGCACATAAAGGAACCATCTTGGGCAAGCTCCTTTCAGTTCACTGATTTTAATCAACTGTAATAAAGACATATTTGAAAAATATTCGTCAGAATGAAGTGGAGATGCAACCGAAC
>JGI24158J21664_10001385_pt1 | contig 27154 bp, 17 predicted proteins | sample Ectturendosymbi3_FD_21664 | JGI IMG/M metagenome (IMG submission 21664) | reverse complement strand
CGGTTATTCTTTCTTCTAATGTCACGAGGTCTTGGTTGCTTGGTTATAAGTTCTTGGTTTTGTCCTGTTTTGAGTTTATGGTTTCGTATATATTATTCAATATGGGTGTTTAGTTAAGGTTTCTTTGAACTTGTGTTTTCAGAACAAAGTTCCCGCAACACCACAGTGCATGCTTTTTCCCATGTGAAGCAAAATCACTAAACTTTTTTGTATAGCTCCAACACCACTATCGATTCCTCTGTTTTTGCTTTGTAATAAACCAAACAAATTGGTTTGAAATCTCAACTAAATCCTCAGAAAAAAATATACCAAATATATACCAAATTTTTCACATATTCCAAATCAAAGATTTATATACCATGCACTTTGAAAATGTACCAAATTTGAAAAATTTGGCACATACAGTACATACCATTTGGCAACACTGCTCTGGATCCGGATCCGTTTTTCACAAAATTTTGACTCCGGGTCTGGGTCGGAAACAAAAACGCAGAATCCTGCTGGAGTCGACTCCGCAATCCAGATCCGGAGTCACTTTTCAATTTCGTGGCCACTGACCAGTTGGTCACCTGTGCTCAGTGCTGTAATACTGTGCTTCTCATTGCATTGCTGCCAACAATGATCACTTTGAAGTCTTTGCAGTATCAATTATTATGATGTTGTGAGCCTAAAAGTAGGGAATAATTTAACTTGAATTAGTTTCCAAACTATTTATTTGTCTTTGAATCTTTGAGTTGGATAACATATAAGCCTCCACGTAATAACAGTGATAAGGATTTTGGATTCGAACAGCATTTGGTTTCCTGATTTGGGTTAGATTTTGAAATAAAATTGTTGGATTGGATTTCGATTTGAAAATCACAAAATCCAATCGGTCTAGACTAGCTAGGCCAGGCTATCTGTTTTAATGTGGCCTGTAGTCTACACTAGGCCCTCCTGTCTTCAGGGCCTAGTTTACGTTAGCCTGCATTGACTGGTTGTGGGACGATACCAGGCCAGTTAGCTTTTTTCGTTCTTGAACGCGATACACCAACTTTTTTTTGACCATGACCTGTTAGACAAAATTTCTAGTGAGTCATTTCAAAATTTATGAGATAGTTTAAGCCAGTTTGTTGTTTTAAAATGCTGTGTTGGTTTATAGACTAGCATTGCTAGTTAGGTAAAATGCAACAGTGGGTTTAAATAAATAATATCATGAATGTGAAATCATGGGTGGTGTTAAAATCGAATCATTGTTACTAAACAAATGACTAATAAAAAACTTGGTGTGGCAAAATTTGAGCTTGCTTGATGCAATTGATTTTGAAAAGTAGCCTACTTAGGTTATGCGATATGTCAAGCTTGTTATTTATAGGCAAGACAGGGCCCAAAGTGGCGCAACGCATTTGTGAAGTGTCTATTGTGCTTCAATAGGCAAGGACTGTGCTGGGACTATTTTGCGTTCAGTTGAACACAATTGATTGAAGTGGTCACGATACATGTAGAATATGGAAACAGACAATTCTTTGGGGTTGAAGAGTTTAGGTTAGGGGTTAGTGTCAGGGCTTGTGATCAAGGTTTAGGGTCAGGCTTTAGGTTTAGCAGTTCAGGGTCTAGTTGGGTTTAGTCTACAGTTCACGTAATACAAACAAGAGGCCACTAACTGCTTGCCAGCCCTGAAATCATGACACTTGCCCATGCATGTGGGACAGAGCTGTTATAGATGTCACGGTCAACTAAGTGGGACATGCGTTCCAAATTTGTGATGTGACTACTTCAGCCAATGGTGTTTGGAGGCAAAATAACTGCTGAAATTATTTTGCCTCATGAGGCAAAATAGACAGAGCACAAAAATGTAGGCTATCTTTAGCATATGATACACTTTTGTAGCCTATAGTTTTTGGATACAGATACTGATAGTATGATTTCAACCAAAACAGGAATCGGATCAGATACAGATATCATTTCTCAAAAACAGGGTAGGATCGGATAATGAAAAACACTAACCTATCATCTCCAGGTGCGTAACCAGCTCGGGACACCTGGTTGGGCGAATAGATTTTGGGAGAGGCCCAAATTTTTTAAACTATATGTCCAATAGTTTCAAATTATGTCCAACACATTTTTCCAGGGGGGCGGGAAAAATTTAGGGAGGCTTCTCCCCACTGCGTCACTGGTTACGGGTCTGATCATCTCTGATTTGGCTGCAAAACGACTGCGTTAGATGTTTGTTATGTACCTATGTGGTCGATTGCTGTTACGACACGCAGACTAAAACAATGGGTCTGTGACAAACTTTTGAGGTCTATGATGGATTTTTTGTTTTCATAAAGCTGTAACACGTTACTTGTGTAGGTGACATTTTGATGAAGTTGGTGATTCATTTAACAAATCAGCTTGATGTAAAAAATCCTCCTTTTCGGCGCCATATGTAAAACGGAAAAGCCTTTTCGAGGTAAGGGGTGATAGAATCGACCTTGCCTGGGAGGTTTGATGGACCTTGCATAAGACGCACCGTTAATTTTAAGATGTGCAGAGAGAATGTAATTGCTTATGTTCACCAAATACAGTCGGTAAGCAATTTTGCAAAAAGTTCGTGCCACGCATAGGCTAAGCGAATATATTTGTTAGCTATGAAGGGGCGCTGAAATGGATCCTGCCTAGGGCGCTGGGATGGCTTGCTCCGGCCCTGTCTGTGCTACGACATTATTGCTTCAAGACAGTGGAGCAAAAGTGGGTTGCAACATTGCTGTTGTTACCATGTAAGTCATAAATCAAAAGGTATGGCAAAGGAATGCACAGAACTTAAAGTGAACGGAAAAAAACGCGTTTCCTAAGTGTGTGGAATGAATACGATAATGTGCATAGGCGAGTTTCCTGCGAAAAGTTTGAAAAGGCCCATAAAACACAACTTAAGAATGTTTGCGAAGATGGAATGACATCGACACGACATTCTCTACCCAAAAGCACTAAAGTTGAAGTTAAGGTTCTATGTGGTCAGAGGATGAAGAAACTTTTGTTATACGCTAGAACTTTGTAAAGTTTGAATGGCTTTAGATGGCAGTAAACGCAGGGATCAGGGCCGGATTTAGCTGATGCGAGGTCCTAGGGTAATCCACTTGTGAGGCCCCCTCTCCCACTGTTACGAGGAAAAATGGAAAAGCGCTATTGAGTTTGAGTTTAGCCGAAACTGACGATGTAGACGCTCTAAGTACGGTCAATAAAAAATTCTAAATCATTACTAGAGTGCCCCACGATCACTGCGCTTGCTGCTGCCTTGGACGCAAAAGCGTTCAATGACACGGAATTGTTGAAATCGTACTTGGCTGGCGGGAACAGGATTATCAATTTTTGCAAGCAAACCAACCGCAGATGTCATGGTTAAATATTTGACACAACACATGGCCTACGGTTTCATAAGCTGCACATTTGATTTTTCTTATATGTACTCGCCTGAAGCCAGGAAAAAAACAAACACCTTGCACATATGTGTGGCGGCATAAACACGTTAAAGCACAACATTTGGACCACGTTGCGACTCGCTTACCACGGATGCAAAAATCTCACACATACGAGCAAAACAAGTCAAGCAAAACGCACCCAAATGGTTGCAACTGGTAGGTTCACGATTCTCGTGTTTGTTATTTTTTCACACTGCCAAGAAATGTAAGAATTTAACGCAAGTCGCAACGAGACGGTCGCGCGAAAGCATGTGAGCTTTAAACCAGAACAGTCGCCAGAAAGTCTTCACTATAGGGGGCTTTACATTTGTGCAACGGGACTTGACGTTCCGAAATGTTTGATAAAATCTCCACTGATTACAGTGCTTCATATTTCAATCTGAAGGGGCTGCGTAAGCCCAGCACTGCTCCCCGTGGTGACGGGAGTGTTTTAAACTTCCCTTATGCTGTCATTATTGAAAAACGTACAAAATGCTACAATCACCGAATCAAGTAAGACAAAACAGAGCACAGTAAACAATTAAAAGAGGTTTTTGTCCTAGCATTCTTCATTACAAAATTACCTAGGAATTCAATAAAATTTTTGCCTGAGTTGTTACTTTTAATGCACCGAACGCTTAGTGTGGGCAACCTCTCTTGGAACATTGCGACCCCTTTAATTCAGTTTTAATTCTTTTGAATCGTGAAAAAACCTTCCTCCTGAGCAGTTGCTGTAGTAACCATCAAGCTAAGAAATAAGGGTCCGCAGGGTTGGATAAACTAAGAACCACTACTCTAAGGCATCAGACCCAAACGCGCTTTTGTCATTTTCTTGGCGTTACCCTTTCCTTTGTTTCCTTGGGGTAAGAGTTCTGTGGTAGCCAGTTGGCAAAGTGACTTTTGCTTGCTATTCAAGCTCTCTCTGATTTGCTTAGCATGGGAGAAGTACAAGCTTGCGCAAGTACTCAAGCAATTTGATTTCTGAATGACTTTGTTAAAGAAAATTTAAACGGAACAATCGCATCTAAAAATATCAGAGGAGCTTTACGTAATAGAAACGTTAACAAAACGGCAGTATTGTTCAGAAGAAGCAACTATGTTTTTATTGTAGAGTAAGATAATGCTCATAGCCCTACACAACATGTAGGTTGTAGTCCACATAGCTCTTATCTGCAGTGCAACTTTTAAGCTTTGATCAGGTGCATTCCAAACACGAACAATCACAAGGTCTATCGCCTGATTCACAAGTAACAATCGGTACGATTCAGCAAATACAGGACGCAGCCAACGTGTTACTTTCGTTGAATGAGTATATCGACACGACAGTCGGCATGCGGCTTGACCAACGGTCATCTTGAGATTCATGGAAATTCGTTGGAAGACCCTGGTGTTTACAAGACGGAGTCTGAATAGGTGAAAAAACTAAATTCTAAATAAACTAAAAACAAATAAAATTTTGACGAATAATTGTCGAACTGATCATATACCGGCAATTGACTCTATGCGTACCACAGTTTGATGGAGGCCCCCTTGGATCTTGAGGCCCTAGGCTTAAGCCTATAGGTAAATCCGGCCCTGGCAGGGATGTAGTTCTAACGAAAAAGGTGTGGGAACACACCCAAAAAACTAGCCATTTTAAAACAGCTTCACATTCATTGAAAAAGATGTGGGAACGCTGTTCCCACGCGTTCCCGACCCACTACACCTCTCGAGCAAACGAAAAGAACTTATAAGCCCGAGGTGGCAGTTGCCCTAGCTAGGTGGTAGTTATTCTCGTGGCAGTTATCCTGGACGGCGATTGTCCAGTGGCTGTCGTCCCAGAACCCTTCCTTTCCTAAACGACTGAGATACTTTGAGTTAGTTGCGGCTATATTACACTGCAATTCACTATATGGTGCAAAAGATTCACGTTTGAGTGCTTGTAATTTCACTCAATGTAAATCTTGCGGAACAATGAATAAAAACTAATCAGAGACTATGCTTTCTGATTTCCTTTTTATAATTTCCTTGCTTTTTCAATACTTTGTGCATATTTTGACCAAATTCAATGCTTTTTCAACGTCATGAAAAACGACTTTGTATTTCAATACCGCATGGGAGCGTCACGAAGCATGCACGACCCTGATCGGGCACATTCACGTGGCTCTGCTAAGCATTCTTGTCTGTTTTATCAACCTGCGTTGTGCAGACAGTGTGTGTTTGCACTATGGACTTCGTGTCTGCTTGCAAATAAATTCAATTCAGAGGTTTTTCTTCATTGGCGTTTATTGCACTTTGAAATTGGGCGCAAAGATCAATGCAATTACGCGCGACTGCTGAACCAATCTGCAGATTGCAATTTCCATAAAAGCAGTTCAAATACATCCTCTTTCAAGATCCGTGCGTTGGACTGGCTGACAAGGAACGGTTTCCGGAGTGCATTCAAAACATAAACAGACATGCTTGCTGATGGGAGCATCCCACTAGGGTCCACATTGCGTTTCACACATTTTTACGCAGAAGTACACCAAACACCAAATAGGCACGCCGAGAAAAAACGCTTCGCTAAATTACTCGCAAGCATAAATAGCTATTAGAGATTTGCGCAGAATAATTTAGCCGTTGGTTCATTCTCACGCGAAGCAAGTCTGATGCAAAAAATACTTCGGCGCTGAAGTTAACTGAGAACGAAATGGCTCCCACAAAAATTAGACGCTGGTTCACAGGATAATGATGGATGATAATCATGCTCTTCCCCACTTCGCAGGGTTCAAATGCAGGGCGGGACATAATACACGGGGTGCTTGCTCGAAGCGAAAACCACAATAGAACTATAACTTGCTCTTTGGTCGTCGGTCAGAAGCGTCAAAGCTTGTCTTGAAGTTTCCGCCAGTGAAAGCTTGTGCCAGCACATCTTCCAACGAACTCACGTAGATTAGATCTATTTGCTTGAGAATGTTTTCTGGCAAATCAGCCTTGACGTCTCGTTCGTTTCTCTTGGGGAGCAAAACCCGTTTCATTCCAGCTCTGTGCGCAGCAAGAACCTTCTCCTTGATGCCTCCGACCTTAACATAAAGAGCAAAATAAACTATCCCTCGTCACACATGGCGACGGATAGAAGAAACACACAAAGTTTCGGGAGGTCGGCTGTGCTTCACAATAGCTTGTAACTAATATATGCATCATGAGATTTCAAAACTAAACAAAAATGAACTGTAACGTTTTACCACAAACCATTATGCTTACTTTTACATTTGGAACTAAAAGAAACAGATAATACGAAAAGGACGCTACGGTAGCAAACACAAACAGATTGTGGGATGAACCAGCGTTCTCCAAACGGGGTGCACGACTAAAGCCACCGGGGTTTGTGCATGGGGTTCATCACCAAATCTGCAGATGTGCACAGCGATAAAGTATTTACTGAGGTTCATCATGGCCGCCATCAGGAAGTAGCGATGAAAACATGAGTGCTCAACTCAGGCTATCACATAATACCTTGCAACATATTTTTTCTATTACGTGATCAATCAGCTGTCGTGTCACTTCTGAAAGGGTAAGTCTTACCACCAATAGGTCACTGACAAATATTATTAGAAAGTCTCTATTTCGCCTTTAAAAAGAGGCCGTCAGTTGCACTGAGAGATCAGCAAACTGCTTGTTGCAAGTCATTTAAATGAATGAGGTTTGAGATTTAGTTTACTACTTTTTATTGATGATACCACAGAAGATGAAGAACTGCTTGTTCTCTGAACGCACACATGTCAGAAAGCAGCGGTATAGGGCTGTATGCTGATTTTGGTATAAAAGCTGTCCGAATGAGCTGTTTCCCAATCCCAACTGATTCAAATACCCTCGACGTACTTGTGTGAAAGCGGGCTTTCATGCTTGAGCCAAATAAAATGCAAGAAAACAAATTTAATCCCAAAAAATTGATCTTAAATGCGAGTACTTGAAACCGAACAAAATTCCTCGCTACGACTTAGTGGTAGAAAGATCGCACCGGAATTAAACAACAAACAAACTTTAGCCTTGTTGCAAGCTTCTGAGGAATCTGCCTGCTTTCTGCTTTCGTTCTTCTGCGACAATTAAAACTTGCAAGCGTATCTATTTTTCATAGTTATAGGCCACAAACATGGCGGCAAGTAAATCAGTCACAGTTTATTGACGGGGAATTAAACAAGTGCCGTTTTTGTTAAGAAATCACAACAGCAAAAGCACGTATTCCGACCGTTGACTCCTCATCAGTCGAATTTTAGCCATAACTGGGCAGTAACAAGCGTTTTAAATGAAGAGCTGTCAAAACAAGCTTTCTCTTTAGTGGGATATGCGTGGTAGTGCTGCTGCTTTTCCCAAACAGTTAAGACAAGGAAGAACCTGCCATTTTGTATCTTTGCGTCACTAATCGCCTGTTTGTCTTTCGTGATGCGTTGTCATTATCATGTTAGTGTTAAGCACGCGCCCTGTTTTTGTCAGCTTACTTGTGGTCTCTTTCTGACCTAATAAACTTTCAATTTCCTTAGATGCAAGAACATTTGAGCAAATGCTTGACCTTGTCATCACATAGTATGTACTCAGTAGTGGTGGACACCAGCAAAACATGATGAAAATGCTTTGATGTGGTTATTAGGGTACATCAATATCAAGAGTGCATAAGATCAAAGGGACACTTGCCAATGCGCACGAGAGGGAAAAGTTTCCAAGAGCCCTGTGACAAATGATACATGCACAAAAAATTCAAAGCGTGCAGCCGTTTGTTTTTCAGTGTTTTCTCAAATGATTTTAGAGTCAACTGAATTGATCGTGAATTTACAAAATTTACAAGACGTATACATGTGGATGTTGCGGCCTAATAGTTTCACCCAATGCGGATTAGCGTTGCATCGCACGTTCATAGGCTTCCTGTGCGCGCGGGACGTTTGATACAAAACTTGCAGTTTACTCGCCAAGTGCACCACCGCCGTAATACGAAGGAATTACAGCGCACGACATAAGAAAAACAAAGCAACACCAAAACAACTGCGCCACTGAATACTGCAAATCTATCACGACCAGGGAAGTGGTGCCAGGCAACCGCACGTTCATACAAAGCAGCGTTCTTGATTCCAATCACGTCTCGGGCCGAAGCACGAGGAGCTCCTGCACGAGTTTCTAGCTTAGCGGACCCACATTGTGCTGCATTTCCACAGGTAGGGTCTTAAACTCGTCGCTTCAAGCACAACCAAATGAACGTTACAGTGCCATGAACTGGGTCGACTCAATTTAGTTTTTCAAAGATGCGATGACTCGAGTCGAGTCTTGGTTGTTCAACAAACCCGACTCAAACCAAAATTTTTTGTTGTATGTTTTTGATTTCACAGCCAATAAATGCAATCAGGCTTTACCCAAGCTCGGCCTAGTCGGGCGGACTACTATTCGACTTTCAGGGGAAATAACCCGGTAATGGGCACATCGAGAAGAAGCAACAAAAAAGATCTGCTGCAAGTGCGTGTAAGTTATGCACAAAAGAGACTGTTGTCATGACACTTACAGGAAGTACGAGCCCTCTCAAAGTGATCTCCCCAGTCATAGCGAGGTCAGAATGGACCAGTCTTCCCGAGAATAAGGACACCAGCGCCGTGACTATCGTGACGCCGGCGGAAGGGCCGTCTTTTCCGACAGCCCCAGCGGGGAAGTGCAGATGGATGTCGGCGTTCGACAAACCCGCCCGTTCTGTGAAAAAAACAAACAGCGTTTTTTTTATCGCACGCAATGCAGTATAAACACTTAACGGCCGTTTTTCTTCCGCTTGCACAACGGAGCCACAATGAACAGCTCGGCGAAGTGTTTTGGTTTACCTAAGGCGGAACACTGCAAGGTCGTGGTGCTCTTGCGTATCAGCATCAACGGTGGCGAAATTTCAAGAGAACGCAACTGTGTAAAACATCTAAATACCGAAAATGTTGCAAAGCGAGGTTGAACTGTATTTTGAGACCAAACGGTCTCTCAAAACGTCTTTACAAAATACTGAACAAGTCCATGCAGTATTAGCAAATCATTAAATGCACTGCTGACCTTCTTTGCTCAATCGTAACGAATCTATGTTCGACCGTAGCCAGCTGACTGCAAGTTGCGCTGACTCCTTCATCACATCCCCAAGCTGTCCTGTCAGGGTTATCTCGCCGATCCCGGACCCGCCCTCTCTGCCGCTGTCCATGCGGCTGGCCTCGACGTACATGATCTCGCCGCCAGTGCGGGTCCAGGCCAGGCCAGCAGCAACGCCGGGCCTATTTAACAGCTGGGCGCTTTCTCGGTCGTACAGGATTGGTCCTGAATCAAACAATATTCAGTGGTGCATCTGCCTGCGACAAGCACAACACCATTCAACAAAACCCCACGCTTTCCGACGCTTTCGTGATTCTTCCAAGGTGGAGAAAACTACGGGCAAGCAAAACTGTACTCACACTGCAGAAGCGCGTATATCTTCCCAATCTAGAAATACTCAAACTTGGGCTTCTCGCAAGGGAAGAATGATATTATTCACTGATTTAAAGTAGGTGAAGTAAAAAGGGCAAACGCTTGATTTATTCTTACAGTGTTTCTTAAACATTTGTGGGTCACGGGCCCCTAGCAACAGTAGCATGACCACACGGCGGCGATGCTGGTAAAGGGAGTGGCGCTTGTGTATAGGATTGAAAATGGAAGTAAGCGTCAATCAGCACGTTGCAATAACGCCTACTGGAATGTCAAGAACACTTTTTACGAGAGTTTTTTACATATGACTGCCACAAGCGCTTTTACAACACATGTACTGGGGTCAAACTACATCGTCATCCTTAAAGCTAGAATTTTTCCAAGTGACTGTTTGCAAAAGAGGCCATAACAAATTGTGCTTACAGAATTCAAGCATTGTAATCACTGGTGAACTTGTAACATGATATTTCAATAAACAAAGAAAGAGATAAATACCTAAGATCTCTTTGACGGTGTCAGCGTCAATGTTGATTGCGGCTGCTTTTTTGCTTCCCTCGCCCGCGCTGGCCACCTTTGAACATAAACACAATGCACGGTTGGATAAATGTGAGCAACACGGTGTGAAGCTAAAGCGTAAGCCGCCTGAAATGAAACACTGTATAATCGAAAACTTAGGTAAGAATATAAAAAAAAACATTGTTGCTTAATAACCACTGAGTGTGGTATGTGTCATTGCTCTCTATGTTCTACACTACACGATACCCATTTAACATTTACACACAACTCCTTGGCAGGGCAGAAGTGTTCGCGTTTGTTCACTACAGGGAGGCATTGTGAAGCGAAAAAGGCTTTAACTTAAATCCAATGTAGTCAACCTAGAAACCCTCGTAGCAACTCACTTGAACCGCTACCGCTCTGCACACAGCGGCCAGCTTTCGGTCCAGATCGCGCACACCCGCCTCGCGCGTGTACTGGCCAATGATCGACATGAGCGCCTCGGGAGAAAGGCTTATCTTCGCGACTGCGTCCTCCTGTTCCGGGAGTGGCAAGCCGTGCATGCCCAGTTGCTTGGGCAACAGATGTCTCTGGGCAATCGTGAGCTTTTCCTCTTGGGTATAGCCTGGTACCTGGGCGAGAGAGGGCGCGATCAAAGCAGAGTACTGACCGTGAACTTCGCAACAGAATCCAAAGGTTGGGACAAAGTGAAACGTTAGACTTGCAAGTTAGCACAGAAAACAAGATAATTTAACAATGCGAAAACCACAGAACAAAAAAGCAAAGAACTTTCGCAACAAACAGTTCGCAAGCGGAACTTGTCGCAACAAGAAAAAAGCGTATCCGCATAAATACAAACCAAAAAATCCTTTTAAATATGAGACAGAAACGGGCAAGCGTTTACAGGTGACGCCGTAACATACTTCAATCACTTCCATGCGGTCGAGCAAGGCAGCGGGTATGGTGCTCGTGGTGTTCGCAGTTGCAATGAAGAGGACCGACGACAAGTCGAAAGGCACGTTCAGGTAGTGGTCGACAAACGTGTGGTTTTGTTCCGGGTCCAGAACCTCAAGAAGAGCGGCGCCAGGATCGCCCTGCAGGCCCTTACCTGCGGCCAGAAACGAACTGCTTGTGCACCGACGCAGACATGTGCAGGTGGCCAAACAGAAGCGTGCTTTGAAAATCAAGGTCACACTGCACCGCACGTGTGCTATGATAACAAATGTCTTTCTCGCTGCACAGCTGTAACTGAAAGGCTACACAACTTTAAAAAAACATCAAGTGCAACAGTTCAACATCCCTCCGTTCGCAACGATTTAAATGCAAGCATACCGAACGCGTCACCTACGTAACCACCTAAACCGAGTTGTAAGCGAACGGATCCATTTCGTAACGTAACTCGCAAGAGGTCCACACTACCCAACTACAGTGATATGATTTCGGGATTAGCTGTTCATCCGCTGCTTGTTCGTGCTATAAACAATTGGAGAAAAGCCCACAGTAGTTGTGTTTTACAGACTTATACTTGGGGCAATGGCGTCGTGGTGAAACTTCTGGCATAACAACGTAACTTGTCATAAATCTATGCCGTGAAATAAACGAACATGCGCTTTCACCCAGTTAAGCAACATTCGCATTTTTTCCAAAAACTGGAAACGGGCCACCACGATGCTTTGGACTTCAAGCAACATTTAAATTCAAACTATCCTTGCAATGCGGCAAGATTAACAAAAGATTTTGCCGTGGAGCGGGTTGAACATGTCTGTCCAGGAGCTGCACAAAAGTACCTCTCGCTAAGTTTACGGAAAGTTGCAAACATGAACAAGCAAAACATAAGCACTATACCAAAGCCACAGCGGAAGCAAACATTCGCAAGAAAAGGAACTGAAAACAATTTCTAAGGTCTGCGACAGCTAGTTACAAGAGAAATAAACAAAATTAAGTGGACGACCAATGATTTGTACTGACTTGAAAGACAAAACAAAAAGAAACGCATCCTCAACAAGGCAACTGGCGATTTCAGAATAGTACATCCTAAACTCGAAACAGTTCTGTTCATCTTACTTAACAACCTTACGTTAGCCTACTAAAAGATCGTGTCAGTACCCAATTTGTCCACTTCATCTAGAAGAAACACCGGATTGTTGACGCCAACTGTTTTCAGCCCGCTGATGATCCGACCAGGCATGCTGCCGACGTAAGTGCGCCGGTGGCCGCGGATGTCAGATTGGTCGCAAACTCCACCTACGCATACGAGTAAGTTGCCTTGGCAAAAACTAGAGATCGACCTATATGGCTCTTTGAGGGCCGATACCGATACATCGGCGGATCGGCCATTCGATAACCGATATTTCCTAATTTTTTAATACTGTTTTCTATTTCATTATCAAACACATAATGTATTCTACGCCTTGCCTTTTTTACAAAAACTTCAAAATTCAGGATTTATGAGCTAAAATTTTTCTAATTGCAGCAATTTTTCAACATTTTGCTATGATTTTTAATTAATCTGATTAATGATGATGCTTTTGTTTCGGCTGCGACGACCGACGCGTGCTCCATGGTTGATCTTGTGTGCTTGTTTATGAAAACGCACCTGCTAGCATAGTCGCTGCGAGATAACTGTCTTGACTTGGTTTATTGTTCTTTCTTGCGCAAATTGTCTGCATGCGTGAGTGATATAGCAGCGTTTTGTCAACACCTACCGAGGCCGATCAAATCGGCCATCTTGGCCGATACCGATATATCGGTAAAACCCAAATATCGGCCCGATATATTGGTCTATCTCTAAAAAAACTACTGACAATCTCGATGGATCGTGCCGGCATACACGGGTTTACTGAACGGCCAGCGCATAATACGACGATACGCTGCAGCAGCAAGCAGATAAATTGAACTTTATGGACAAACCGTCCATATTCTCACCCCGCACGGCAAGAGGCACCAAACCGATTGCACTGTGAAATGATACTGTTTTCTAAACCATTATCGCTGCATATCAAACAAAGCACACACTTTATGTCAAAACCTAGCGGGGGCGGCTTCATGGTCACGTTGCAGTCACTCGGTTGGCGCAGTGTTGAATGCGCGATGCACCACGAACGGGATGTGTGCTACGAATAGCACCCACGTGTAAGTGGCGCGAACAAGCTACGATGGGGTGATCTCAAATTACTTCTTGCAGCCACAGTGCGAAGCTTTGCCGCTCGGGCTCCCCGGTCGCAACAGTAACAATGACAGAAGACCGCAACACAATTATCGGCATATCGTATCAAGGTTTGCAAGCACAAGCTGAAAAAACAAGATCCAACTCACCTAGCGAGATTCTGTGGAACTTTCTACCCAAGGTGCGAGCAATGGAACGCCCCACACTTGTCTTCCCGACCCCGGGGGGACCAACGAAGCAAAGAATGGGACCTTTGACGTTCTGCTCTGAGCCGGCTGAGTTTACCTGCAGCTGCCGGACGGCTAAATATTCCAGAACGCGTTTTTTCAATTTGTCCATGGAATAGTGATCTTCATCTAAATCCAACTTAGCTTGATGCAAGTCCAGTCTAAAAAATGAGAAATTCTTAAACATAGTACCCAATTTGAGGTCAAAGGTTACGTCCCGCAGTCCGGTGTGCGAAGGATTGGGAAGTTTGATAAAATTTACCCGAATTAGCTAGCTGCGTATGAAACAAAGAGCAACTCAAAAAAAGAACGGGTTCTTACCCCAGCCGAGATGGTAAGCTGCTCAGCAAGTAATGCACTTGTGGTGGTTATCAGGAAATCGCAGAGAGAAGACAAAACAAGCTTCAAGCAAGAAAGGCGCCCTATAGTTACTCGACGGATATCCCGGCATTTTGCCACAAACACCCGCTTTACAACTTGAAAAACAAGTGCTGCATACTTTGCAAACATATACACAGTTTGTTGCATGTAGCAGGAAAGTTTCATTTCAGATTTATTTGGTGAAGTCTCCAACAGTTGATTTGTGTAGATGCGCGAATGACTGCCCAGGTCCGTTGAGTGACAGTCGGGGTCATAAATTTTGTAAAAGCACCAGTTGCTGCATTCACAGCTCCCATCGGTTTGAATTGCTGCTCATAACCAGGAGGTCGTGAGCGTCCGTTAGCGATTACGCCGGTAACTCGTAATGCTTCGAACACGGTTAAAGCTTTGCTTGAAGCTGTCAGCTATAACTTCCATCAATGGGTGCAGAGTGTTGTTCAGCAATGTTTGCATTGTGCTCCGAACTCAAAAGAAATTGTCAAATACTTCCAGTACTTCATGTGAAACTGTCTTTTACAAATGGGCTTTTCCAAGATGTGATATGAAGCCAATTTGCATCGATAAAATTTAAATCTAGATGTATGGCACGAAATCACACACAAAGGCTGAAAAATACGCCAAAATTTTGAACTGGGATGTATTTCAGATTTTGAAGCTTTGAAAGATTTCTATCCCTCGAGTCACTTTCGCAACTCCGAATTTCTCGACTGGTATCTATCCTGCTATCTGCAAAACAACACATCCCCAAACCTATATGCCTACACGTCTATACACATACACTCCAACAATAGGAGCGGCGTTGCAGAAAATCTCATTTTTCCGTCACTTATGATTACTCGCAATTATATTACATGCGCAACCACCACTCTTATTGCTTCCGCAACCACCGAAAGAGCGCTCTGTGCACTTAACAGCACAGTTCGATTTGACCTTTTCGGAGATCTACACGATTCAGCAACAGAAATTAACACGTACTGTACTTCAGTTATGTGCAAGAACGCCCGTGAAAATATCACTGTCGCGATTTAAAGCTTGAACACACAGCGTAAATGCGAGCTCCAACATCGGTCAAGCAGAAGGCTTGTGAAACGATGACGCTGCGCCCGCATAAGTACCTGTCAGCGGTCGCGTTGCTCCAGGGAAGCTCGGCCACGAGCTCCAGGTAGTTGTGGGTGAGGGCGTGGTCGGGAAGTGCGCTGGGCATCTTTTTCAATCTTTTCAATTCTCGATTTGCCACCTGATATATAACCACAACGGTTTTAGTATACTGCCGAGGCCACTGACTCTTTTGGATGACGGCAATTGGCGGCAGGCCAAAGCCTGAAAATGACTTCTTGCCGGACGGTTGAGGTGATCACTCTTGCTCAAGAAGCACTACGGCGATTCATTCAGTGGTCGTGGATTGAACACTCAACCTTCCAATTGAGAGGCGGACTCTCTACCACTGAACTATCGTTGCCCAAGCCGGATTTGCATGCAAGGCACAGCGAATCGCAGGCCCGCAATCAGGGGAGGCAAAGCCCCCTAGAAAATTTTTCGCCCCCACTGGAAAAACGTGTTGGACATAGTTTAAAATTAGTGAACATACTATAGTTTAAAAATTTGGGCCCCTCTCAGAAAACTCTTTGCCCCCCTGGTGTCCCAAGCTGGTTACGGGCGTGGCGAATCGCTCGATCCAGATAACTAAAAAGGCGTGGCTTAACCACACTCACCTTACGCACGTCGCTTGGAAGATCAGCATCTTTCAATTTTCTTTCGAGAGCTTGCAATCCATCTGAGACAAACAGAAATGAGTCTGAATAAGACCAGGAGCGTTAAGTCCTGGTTACTCTCGCAAGCAAAGTCAGTCGTGCTTACTTTTTTCATGACGGCCCATGCGCAATGTATTTCCACAATTGAGCGAAAGAAGTAAGAGGCGTAAAGGCTTTAACCCGGCGTTCTTAACCGGGGGTCCGTGAATTTGATTTGGTGTGGGAACGCCGTTCCCACACCAAATAAAAAGGAAGACTGCCCCAAACAGTTCAAATAAAGTGAGCATTCGCCTACAAGAATTTCAACACTGGATCTTCCTGTTTCACTGCAGACTTAACTTGTAATGAGAGTCTGCGTGTCGTTCGCACATCTGTGAGATCGCAGCCATGTTTTAACGTAATCGTTTGGATCTCACATTTTCAAGTAACGTTACTCGTCCAAAAAGGTGTGGGAACGCGTTCCCACCCCACTACACCCCTGGGCTTTGCAGATATTTCGATAACGAGTACGATAATCAACAAAACCTAATATCGAATATTTATTGCAACTTTTCTTCTTGATAGGTCCGTAACTTTTATAAGGATGTACTAAGGGTCCGTGACCAACAAATGTTGAGAAACGCTGGTTTAAAGCTTCCCAAACGCAATCACTGTTCAGAAACTATCGGTTGCGCAACAATCAGCACGAGGAGGAGATCGCTCACCCTCATCGTCGTCTTCCTCGCCGCGATCGAAGCTCGGATTGATCGGCGTAATCTTAAACGAACGTCCCGCTGAACTGCCATCTGCTTTGTTATTTCCTTTGCGTATTACGACGATGTCTTGAATGTCGTCGGAAAGCCCCGACCTGCGTCTTCGCCGCGGCCGGTTTCCTTCCGCTGCAAACAGTAAAACAGTCGACACAGGGAAGCGTCGAACAAAGGCATGAAGCGATCTGAAGTCCATGCGCGGACGTATGGAAGACGCATCGGTGCTCTCCCGTTGATTCTTTACTGTCCCGGTGTTCAGCGAAATTTCTGACCTATTATTGTTTGTCACTTATTTTGCTTCTCAGTGTACAGGAGTAAAGTTTGGCGGTAACTTTTTGATGTGTGCTGTGTAAATTAAAACTTTGTCGTTGGATGTCACATACCCACAACAAGCTAGAGTACGGGACTAGCTACAACCACTGAAAATATTGGACTTAGTGTTAGATCAATTTAAATTATTTTTCTTTTTCTAACCCTAACCCAAACCTTATCCCGACACGCTTACCTAAACACCAAACCCTAAGCCCTAATCATCAGTTTTCTTAGCGTATTTGACATGAAGAATGTTACTCTGTGCATACGCACATGGCGTGAAGTAAAAAATTTCGCTTGACACCGGAAAACAAGAAGAGACAACACAAAAATGTAAAAATGGCTGCCCTGTGCCCACAGAAACAAATTATGGAGATGAGCCACGAAAATTTCGGTTAAAAAAATCGGCGATCTTCTTCTATTCACTTCACTTTTAGCAAAAATTTGACAAGTTTTCGTGGGATGAAAAATGCATGTGAAAAAAATTCCTTGTCCTAATCACGATATACACTTCAACTGGCATGGCTGTTATTTCGAAGTTTCACAGCTGAACTTGCGCGACGTCCTTGTTCATAATATCAAAATTGTAGTCGACCATGTTAGAAATACAGACCCACCGTGTTATGCTTCATTTGCATTCGGGTGAATGCGTTTTACACGAGAATCACTGCATTTAATGGAGCGCGGTGCGATACGCGTGAAAGAGGTCATGAAACTCGCGCCACGTAATCTATGCAAAGGTTGAAAAAATGGCAGCAAAAACTGCTTTGAAAACAGCAAAATAACCTTAAGAATAAGTAATAAGCAAATTTTCGCAACACTTGAGCGACTCGCTGGATGATGAATTCGATGTTTTACTTAATTTTTACTCATCAAGGAGCTGGTTTGAACTCGGGAGCTTTACTGCTTTTACAAAGACCTGCATTAAATTATCGGTTACCGTGGCAACTCTTAGCAGTCCTAAATTTCGTCCTGGAAGACCAGGTGTTGAAACGTGGACTATTGACGGTTTTCTGAAGGCTGTTCAGGCAGCATAGGTTGGCGTGCCAGTTGTATCGACTTTGAAAAAGCTTGCCCGTCATTGGATAAAGAGCTCCGAACTTCGGTTTAGCTAATTAATTTCAGAATAGCTTTTAATATTTTGGGCGCTTCCTAGAAAAAGATTTTGTTTCATGGCGCAAAACAACCTTGGTCGTTTGACTGACGTGCTGTTTAAAAAGAGCACACAGCGCTGAGCAGATAATATAAGTTTGCAATGGCCGAAAAAAGGAGAATCACTTAAAAACCCTCTAACGCAGAAATAATTTACCTTTGCCTTTCAAAAATTTAATACTTTCAAGTTGCCTGAGAATTAAAGGAAGGGTCCGTCGTAGCCTCTCTTCAACATCAACCGCATCCAATATCTGAAGAACAACAAACGCTGCACTGCGAGGAGTCGATCATCGATACATGGCATACATACATCGCAGGGTCAGCACATTTATGTTTACTTAAGCCCGCTATTGATTACACAACAAACATCTGAAATCTCATGACCATTTAATCAGAAACGATCATGGTTTCAGCATCGATGCGTTATTGAAAAGTAATTCCCGAATACGGAATGCTGATCAATAAACTTATCTGCAAGTCAGCGTCACTTCACTGTACGTTTACACACTTAATATCCAGAGGGAAAAAAGAAACGAATCGACAACATCCTGTCTGCAACCTCACTTTCATTTTTTCATCTGGTGTAGATTTCACGAGCGCGCCCAGCACATCTGGCAAAGTATGATCAGGCAACCTTCGAAGCAAGGAACGCAACCTTGATACGACTGGTACAGACATTCCCAATGCATCAACCAATTGCAAAGCTTCACGGCGAACTTGAGAGGCCAATCCCGCAACTGCCTCGTCGTCTTCTTCAATATCATCATCCTCAGATGGCCATTTCCCAATCTGTGTGACCTGATCATGCATTGCATAAAGCAGTATATTGAAAGAAATAAATACACTGCAAATAATAATTGCAACGAATCGCAATAAATCACATTCACAAGAAAGCATTTGCGGTACTTAACTCACATATTTCAGTCAGTTGACTAACCTGAGCCATGAGATAAGGTGTGTCTCTCAAAACCTGTTTGATAGCAAACCTACATAACCCATGTGCGAGCAGGGTATAGTGTGGCTGTGGCCAATTTGTACCAGTAATCTGCACAACGATGGCAGCAGTGCCTATCTGATGAACGTTTTCTGGGACTCTGTCTGTTGCAAAAAAAGGTATTGTTTCAACAACACAAACATTTATGCTGCTTATACCATAAAAAGAAAAACAAGCAATGTTATACACAAAAGCTGCAAATCGACATATTCACATATACAGCATCTTCAAACACAATTCAACCATAAACAACGACTATATCTTCTACAATTATCTCCAGTTGGCAACATCAGTAGTTTACCCCAAGTTCATAAGATACAGCTGGTACACAGGTTACAGGTGGAAAGGTGTCTAACAGATGTTTGATCACCAGAAGGGAAGCAATAATTGAACATGTTTCTATATTTGAGCAAAAATGTGCACATTTCACAATGCATGTTTGATGCAAATTCAAAATTTGGTGAAGCACTTCAACCTTTCCAAACAAAAAATGTACCCCTTTATAAAAACTGGTCACTTGTTGACCTCTGGGCTGTTTTTCCAAGGTGTAGCCAACAGGACATGCTTCACTGATAGTTCCTGGGACATTCTGGACACATGGTCGAACTATCATAGGTGAGATCTCTCAATTCAGAGAAGAGGCTCAACATTTAGGGCTTTACAAACTCCACAGCTGCACACTTTGTAATGAAGAGTGACATGGTGAACTCTTTATAGGAATTCCATCTCTGCAGCTTTCACTTGGGATAGCTTTCTTTCAATGATTACCCAAGATTCATGACTATAGGTGAGGATTGGAAAAAAGATCGATTTAAAAAACTGACAGATTTGACAGTTGGTGACTTACAAAAATATTCACAGTATTGTATATTGTATACATTATTTGGAACTGTTCATGTTCATTGTATAATGAAAAATTGCACATTTTGAATTACATCTAAATTCAAGCATTCATCAACACACTTCTGGCAGCAGTTTCTAATTGTAGGTCAGCAACTTAAGTTTGGAAAGATGATATCAATTTTAGCAAACTCTGTTTGAATAAACGTTTCATCGAGTGCTGATTTAAGAAAAAAACATAGCCATAGCCAGAGTCAAAAACTCAAAATTTTGTGTTGCTTGGAGTTGGAGTAAAAAATTTGTGAAGTTCGGCACCAGAATTGGACAAAAAAATTTATATCTCCAAAGCCCAACACTACCACCTACCTTCAGTTGTTGGATCTTTGGTCCCTGGAATTACTCCAATGATAGTGCTCCTTAGAGAGGTGCTTCGGAGGAGATGCTCTTTCACAAGTTTCATATTACGGGGCGTGTCCACTGCATGAAAAGCGTACTGTTTTAACAAAGTGAATAAATACGAAAAAACACGTTAAAATTTATGACCTACAACCTAATAGCAACAACATCTCAACCTGCACAAACTTCAGAACCTGCATTAATATACTGTTTTCTACCTGCATTAATATCTTGTTTTCTGCTTCATTATCAAAAATATGATGTATTCTATGCCTTACCTTTTTTTCAGGAACTTCAAAAAGCAGGATTCAATTGCAGCGATTTCAATATTTTGCTATGATTTTTAATTAATCTCATTATTGATGATGCTTTTGTTTCGGCTGCAATGGCTGACACGTGTTCCATGGTTAATCTTGTCTGCTTGTTTATGAAAATGCACCTGCTAGCATTGCTACAAGATAACTGTCTTGACTTGCTTCGTTGTGCTTTCATGTGCAAGTTGTCTGGATGCGTGAGGAATAACAGAGTTTTGTCAACACCTAATGAGGCCGATAAAATTGGCCATTTTGGTCAATACCGATATAATGGTAAACCCCAAACATAGGCCGAACAGGCCAATATATCAGTCTCTCTACTGCCAACTACAAATTGCAGTACCTACAGCTACAACACCATGTAAGTTACCTTTTATGCGTTTTGAAGAGCTGGGCATTAGGATTGAGTCACCAGCAAGCATAAGTGGAAGCTTTTGTGGCAAGTGCATTGTGTTCATAGCAAACTGCACAAACTAATGCTTTATTGCAGAACTGTAAAGCAAATGCACCATGAAATGCAGAGAAAACATAACAGATAAGCACAAAACAGTTGAACAAGATGTGCATACAACACATTTCCCAAGACATCCAAAATTTAACCGATGAAAACTGACTAAATGTAAAATTCAATTCAGAAATCTAAACCTTCATCCAATCTTATCCAAGACAAAGAGGATGCTTTAATACACGACATCACCAAATTTACAAAATACACAAGTAAATCATTAACAGTGCAGACGTAATACATCATTCATAATCGATTTTATTGAGCCACAAATTAGTGCTTGTGAGTTTTTGAAGTTTTTAATCTTTGATTTTAAGTCACTACAGCACATCTATAATTATATTAATTAGAAAGTTAAGGTAAATACAACAAGCTTCTTTGATTTGGCCATTAACTATGATGAAGAAGTTATAATGGTTCACATTAACTGTAAAAATTTACCACGCCCTTTGGGCATCTACCAAGTTCTTCTACTTCTTTGATTCTCTAAATCAAATTTTACCACAATGCAGTCTTAGCAAAGTGTGAAAAAGACACAATGGAATTTATCAGTATTTCAAATATATATACTGTAGTGTTAAAAAAAGGAGTATTGGACTATGACTGTCATTTAAAAATTATTAACTTCATTTTCAGCATCACAAATAGCTTGCTCCAAATGTTCTTTCCTTTTTTTAGGATTAGAAACGTATTTTTCTGCGGTTTTTCTTCGCAAAGAGTCAACAGAGTCTTTCTTACTATCCGCCCATTCCAACACCAACCGCCTACCATACAAATGAGTAGAAGCACAAAGAGTTTTAAAAGCTCTCTTGGCATCATCTTCAGTAACAAAGTCCACAAATGCAAAGCCTCTGTGTGAACTGCTGCCAGTACTCACTATGCTTGCTTTATGAGGTAATCGAACAGATCTTAACTCTCCAAATGACTTGAACAAACTGTAGATTTCTTTCTTGTTAGCTTGAAAAGGCACGTTTCTCACTAAGATTTTTGAAGAAGGTTCCTTAGATGAAGCATGCAGTTTTAGCTTAGCATGCTCGTTATCTTCTACTTTTCGATGAGAATACTTTAGTTCTAAAATATGGTCATCCAACAATGATGACTGGAGAGTTTTTAATGCATTTTGAGCATCAGCTTTTTGTTTAAATTGGACAAATCCATAACCCATTGACAACAATTCTTCAGTTTTGTGTGTTTTCTTCTTGCTTATTCTGCATAAAGTAACTTTTCCACATGTTTCAAAGTGTGCTTTCAGACTTTCTTCTGTTGTAGAAAAGTTCAAATTTTTGACAAACAGAGTTGTACCAACAGCCTCAGAAGTATCAGTTGATTCAACCACACTCTTTGTCTCTGAGGGTTCCTCAGATACTACTACTTTTGCAAAGACGTTTTCAGGAGCCCATTCAAGAAACAAAGGCTTTCGGTGAAATTTTCTATACGCTAGTTTGACAAAAGCATTTTTTGCTCCTGTTGAATCTAGACATTCCACAACAGCAGTCACACCTGCTGGTGCAAGAAGAACTCTTCCCAGCTCAGCATGCTGTTCAAATAATTTGCGCAATTCTGTGCATGTTGCACCAACAGTCAAGTTTTTGACAATAATGACTGTTTTACTTCTTTTAAAGTCTTGCTTTGAAAACGCTTCTAAGCATACTCCATTCTCCAACAAAAAGTCTTTTGTCTGCTGCACCAGCTGAGTCTCACCTAAAGCTACACGCACAGCAGCACTATGCTTTCTTGAAGATTCCAGTACAGTTGTTTTGTCTGTATCATATTGTTCAGCAATTGCTTCTGCTACAGCATTTGTGCCAATGAACAGTGTATTCCAATTATGTGAAAAGCTGCTTGTTTTCACAAGACTAGCCTGTTTTTCTTTTTTGAAAGATGACTGAGCATTTCCTGATGCATTCACTGTATCTTCTCTTGGCTTTGCAGGAAGGATATGCAGTATCCTTCCCTGAAACACAGAACCATCCAGTTCATTGAAAGCATTTAACGCATGTTCAGGGAGCATGAAGGTAACAAAGGCATATCCCACACACTTCTTTGTCAAATTGTCAACTAACAAATTTACCTCAGACAAAGGACCATACTTCGTGAACAAAGTTTCAATGTCATTTTCAACACATGCGTAAGAAAGGTTTCTAACAAATATGCGACCAAATTCCATTATGTCTTCAATATTACAATCTTTGTGTTCGTTAGAATCCTCTTTTCGCAATACAGATTTTTCACCAGATCTTTTCCCAACATTGTGCTGGGTAAAAACAGAAAGTTCAATGTATCTATTCTTTATATAGCCACCATTCAATTTTAATGCTTCAGCAGCATTTCCAGAAGATGAAAAATTGACAATAACAAGGCCAGTTTTTGTGCCATGTTTGTTTTTGTGTATTGAAATTGACTGAGGTTTTAAAGGAAAGAAGAATTCAACAATCTGTTCTTCTGTAATATTGAATGGGCAACCTTTCATTTTAACAGCATGGTCATATGACAAACTCTGCATTGCTAAAGCTTTTCCAGCCCTGGTGACAGTTTTTGACTTCAAAAACTTCTGGTCTTCACTGCTTGTCTTGGTTTGTTTCCTAGTAACATCCAAACATTCTCCATTAGGACGTTCCACTGAACCACATTGTGTTTTATTTTTAATAACAACTTTTTCATTTGTTTTATTAGTACAACCCAAGTCTGTGCATATTTCAGCTGTAACACACTGATTTTGTAGCATTGATTTGTTTAATCCATGTAGTGCTTTTTCAGCCTCAACATTATGCAGAAATCCAACAAATGCAAATCGGCGAAACTTTCCAGACTCAGTGTACAATAACTTTAGATCTGTTACAGTCCCATATGATGCTAACTTCTCCTTGAATTTTTTTTCATTCAATTTCAATGGCAAGTTTTTTACAATTAATCTGGACATTGTTTTTCTACACAAAAACAATCTGATTTAAAAACAATGTTGAAATGAGCTTAATGGTTTCAAGACATAATTTCTTTTGCAATAAAAATATGTTGCCAAAACAAGGTTCTATTGCTAGTACAGTAATACAAACATATTCAGACAAATAACATCAATGCAGCTGACAATCACAGCGTGCACAAACTGTGGACAAGTGTTCACCATCAGTACTCAACAAAATCCCACAGAGGACATGCGTATCTAACCAGGTCTATATATGGAAGTAAAATGTTGAAATCAACCTGTTAGTTTGAGGTTCACTTTTGAGATTCTTTCACCATATATTTAATCAAACATTGTAAATAATTCTAGATTTGCTATAAAGTTTTGAGCAATCAGCTGACTCAGCCCTGCTTTCATCTTTTAGTGATGATTCAAAAGTGAAGGGTTTGAATCCATCAGCAAAAATTTTTCATAGGAAATAGATTTCACTTAACAATACACATCTTCATTCCTACAATCCCTATTTGAAAAGATTGCAGGACTATTGGTATGTGAAATAAACAACAATGCATTGAGTAACACTGCACAACAGGGGGACAATGAAACTAACAGAAAGAACAAGGATTCAGATGGCAACAGCTATACATTAAAATGGGGCAAGTGGCAGGCAGCAATACTGGTCAGTACACTAAAAAGCAACAGAAACAATCACAACAGAATATATTAAACTTGCACGCAGGCCAATATGCTGGCAGCGTTGGCGCTTCTTCTGACCACAGCCAGGGACAGGCACTGGTGGAGCCACTGGTGCTCCCTGGGGTCACCAGAAATATTAACAAATTTATTTGCGAGGCCATTCAAAAAAGGGTGGTGAACTTGCCATACACACTATTGCTGTTCTTTTTTGCTGAGACAAATTGGTTGCTGAAACATTTCGGTCATTTGTCTCACAATTCTATTTAAACTTGCCATAACAGTGTTCGTCAGCCTACATTTTCAAATATTCTGATCAAAATGACTAAATTTTTTTCAGTCATCACAAAAACATTTCAGTTAATGACTGAAAAAACTAGCACACCAGTGGTCTCAACAGCCAATTTGTTTTGTGCCCCCCAAATTAGGTAAGGGGGAGGTCACAAGTGGACACCAGCAGTGTATGGATATGGAAATTTTGCAATCTTGATCAAATCAGAAATTTATTCATAAAATCCATATCCAAAAATTTAAAATTATGTATTCTGCTCCGATATGCAATCCAAATCTGAAACTGCTCACTCAGTGAGTGCTGTTTCCAATAATTTCTTAACTTTTGTGTTCAGGTTTATGGTTTACCTTTAGCAATTGGGTTTAGAGGTTAGCTTTAGGGGTTACGTTTAGTGGTTAGGTTTATCATGAGACAAGCTTTTCTTAGCTTTTTTCAACAGTTTCCAAACTTTTGGATTCAGATTTACAGTTTTTCGTTGTGTGTTACTGACTGTCACGTTACAGGTAGCAGATAAATAGCTCTTCAATATGAAGGTCCACAAGCAGGCCTGCAGGCACTGCTTTAATTTGACAGTGACAAAGTAAGCACCATAATTATATGTCCAACAAAATCCTTTCTTCAAACAGTGCAACTAAATCCTTTTTCCCTTTGAAACACTTTCCAAACTCAACTTCTAGCACTACTAGCCTAATGCAAGGCTTTGAACAAACAAAATTGCCACTCAAGTCCAACACTTCAGGTGTATGTGAAACTAAAACACCATGATCAGGATTCAAATGTTTTCATCATGGTTATTATTACTACAGTACATTATTAGTTTTTCAGTTAAGCCACTGTTCTTTAAAGTAAAACTAGTTAGCTGCGCTGTTGAAACAGAAACTAGTATACTGTACTTCGTTTAACGCTTAAAAAATATTGGTAATTGCNATTGATGTATATCGTTGAGACCATCACCTTCAAGACTTGAGACCTGGTTAAGACTTCAAGACTGTGACTTCATCCAAAATCTCGAGACTGAGAGTTGAAATTTGAGACCGAGACTTCAAAATTTGTGCAGGTTTTTGCTGAAATTTTTATAAAAAATGTTGTCATCATTTTTCAGTTGAATTTCTTCAAATTTTTAGCATTTTTCCGACTTGTTTTGGTTGTTTCTTGTACCGGCAAATACAACAAACAAAATGTTAAATATATAAATTTTACTACTGCATATCATTTTTTCGCAATATTCAAAGTCTCGAGACCTGCAACCTTGGAGACCGAGACGAGACCTGAAACCTTCGAGTGTGAGACTCGCTAATATTCTTGAGACTCCATCACTGGTAATTGCCATCATATAAACACCAACATTGTCCTATAACCCACTACTACACACTTACAGTACACAGTATTTTAAAAAATGAATAATGTTTCATTTGAAAAAACGTCGATGTCAACTGAAATTTTTGACCTCTGAAATTTCTGAGGTATTATTGTTTGTCAGTAATTTTTTCTTCCTCAAAATAAAAGAATAAAGTTTGGCGTTTGCTTTTTTGATGTGTGTTGTGCAAATTAAAAAAAGACCTCAATTATTTTTGTTTTTCAAACCTTAACTAATCCAAACAATAACCTTGCATATGACTTACAACACCAAAACCTACCCAAGCCCTACTAATCATCAGCTTTCTCAGCATATGTGATGTAGAATATTACCCTGTGCATGTGCACATGGCGTGAACAGGGTTGCCAGATATATTTTTTCAAAAAAGGCCAAACCTTCAGCAAAAAAAGGCCAAAAACGGCGAACAAAATTGTTGAAAAAAGCCAAACATTCATTTAAAAAAGGCCAAAAAAGAGCCAAATCCTCCACTTGACAAAGCCAAATTTTTTAAGATTTGCCTCCTCACAACTTGAATTCACATAAAAATACATCTTGTGTACTCACAGCACCCCCACAAAAAGCAATTAATTCGAAACTATCTTTAGAATTTGTCACTTATGACAGAAAAATGCCGAAGTTTTTTCTTTTTCAAGAACACCTAAATAAAAGTACCTGAAAAATCAGCATTACTTTAGCATCATCACTCAAATTTTGAACACTTCAAAAGCAGAGCTTGCAGTTAACTGTAACAAGTCAAAATGCATTCAAATAGAAGTT
>JGI24158J21664_10001383_pt1 | contig 27170 bp, 16 predicted proteins | sample Ectturendosymbi3_FD_21664 | JGI IMG/M metagenome (IMG submission 21664) | reverse complement strand
AAAAAAATACGCTAGGCTGTGCAAGAACATTGTCAGAAGCCAGCTGGCTCAGTACTCTTGAGCATCTGCCTCACAGTTCTGAGGCTTGGCGTTCCATTCACATTTTAGCTGTTGCTGTCACCAATGAACTTCACACCTAACTGATGTAGGCCTGTAGCCGCTTCCTCCTCTGAAAACTTGTGTGTGATATAGGATAGGTGACATAATCTCGTATATTGTATTATTTATACTATGACCATGCCACGAGTCTCACAAGATTGCCTGTTTAACTACACATGTAGGTAAGATGCAACAAACTGTACGGAAAAAGGTGTTCATACAAACACTGTAGCTAAAACAAAAGGTTTTCTGTACTTGCCTGGCATGTACTCTACTAATATGAAGTATGTGCCCTGCAGTATACTCGATTTCCTCAGTGTAGTATTTGTAAAGAACATAATTGAAATCCCTTCTTTTGTCCAAACTTTCAAAGGTGGGTTACTCGTCAACTCTCACAGAAATAGTTTGTTGATTTCATGTATATTTAAGGTGCTTTCTCCGACACAACTAACTTTTGTTTATAGACTCAATAACAAAGTGTAATTTCATCAATAATGTTGAAAAATAGCGAAGATTCTTTGCCCAAATTATTTGAGATTTTGCCCAACGTTTTGACAAATCAAAACCTTTGGGGGTGCGTTTGCACCCCCGGCACCATCAGCTCTTACACCTGTCAGTCCAACATTATGTCGTATTAGAATTTTGAGTATCCAACTAGCACAACACGCATTTTGCACTTGTAGCTCCGGTCTGATGAAAGCCTATCATTACTTGCTGCCATATTAGCCCCAATTGAAACAAGCAATGTATCTAATCACAAGACCAACTTACTTTCAGCTATAATCGGCCCGTTATTTGATGGCGTGAAAGGTGAAAGAGGGTAAGTCCGATTCAGCGACAAGCCTCTCATGTAGTTCAGGATTTTGCCAGCGCGGTTGTCACGTGACTGCAGAAAACAAGGCAAGTTCGTAGTGACGCAGTAAGCGAGACTGGGAAATTAAAGCAGTGGTGGGACAAAAACATAACTTTGAACGGTTGCGAGCAAATTATCGGCCACACGCTAGTTCAAACATTGCAAGACCTTTGGACAAAATGCAGTGGCAATGTTTTCCCGGGTTAAGTGAAGAAATGCAACTGAATCTTCGTAAACCTTCAGGCTGCTCAATTTCCGATAAAAAAGACCTCACACAACGCTCAAAATAGCTAAGACATAACATATCATTCCATTAGATAACAGCCGGTAGACAAAGGCGTTCCAGTACCTGCATAAAATGTGAGCCGAACATGTTGGAGACGATAGAGCTGAAAAAGCCCTTTTTCGCCTTGGGTTTTGCTTCGGCTTGACCGGGACTGGGCGATTCAGTACTTGAGCTGCCTCCATATCCAAACAGCGAAGCCAACATGCTTGGCCGCCGCTTCTCGTTTCTAAGGAATCAAGGAAGATACGGTTATGATAACCATGCGTGTATTGGAGGGCGCGAAACAAAAATGCCGCGACTGTGAACAAATGGAAGCAGAAGGAAACGCGTTGACATGCACAGAAACGTGAAGCATCATGCAATCAAAGTCAGGAGTGTGCCTACTAAGGCCATCATCGCCAAACTTGTTTTACTGAGACGAACACTAGGCACAGTACAACTGTGCCCATCTCAGTGAGGTTTCACACCAGGGTGGGGGGGGCCTATTTGCCATCATGGGCCGCATAGGTTTTTGAATATCGCCGGAAGGGTCGCAAAAACAATGAACTTTATCTTTAAATTCTGCCTGCCTTTTCACGGAAAATAACACGAGAAAACTATGGCAAGGAACGATGGAGACTCCTGGATTTACTGCCTAATATCTATTCATCATGTATTTTCGTATTCACGCGATGTTGGGCCACATTTGGACTGGGTGTCGCAGATTTCCTACCCCTATTTGAAGCTTAAAAACCGTCTTTTGCGAGAATATTTTTTAATTCAACAGGTCACGAGCGGACCAGCTGGTTGAGAATGTATCATGGATAAATGCACTGCAGGTTTTATTTCAATACAGACGGTTGCTTGAAGCTCCCGGCCCAAATAATTTGTCTGGAAAATGCTGTCCTAAGTTATGACTCACATACTTTTTCGAATATAATTTCCCTGCTCAGCGGCTCCTGAGAAGGTCTGTAGCACCTTCAACCAATAAAAGTGCACTAAGTATCACAAGGTTAATTCAGTTTTGCAAGAATTTTTCAAGATTTGGTCTACACGCTGGTTACTGAATGGAACTGTTGCTATTACAGCCTTTAAGCAGCTGAATTTAATTTAAAGAGTGACACTGGCTTTTGCCTTACAACGTTGTCCATACGAGTGGAATACGAGAAAACCATGGAAGTGATCATTTTCTCTCCTCTGCGTTGACACGTTCCTCTATATTCACAGGCATCGCATAAATCTCAGAGGCGTTTGAATAAGATTGACTATGATCAATTCAGCAATGAAGTATATGACATCCTACGAGTTAAACTTTCCAACCATGGTATGAGTATGCATCAAACATTCGGTATGTTCGCTGTCCAATCAATCGGCATCCTCATGGAGCGCATGGCCTGATGGTTCTGGATGATGAGACAACCGAATGGCTGCTCAAAACCAGCCTCAACATCTAGCGCGGCCTAGCAGTGGACAAGAACTCGCTCAAACGAAGAAGTTCACGCTTCTGTGAATGGCAATGTGAAACATGCTTGTGACTGGTTACTATCAATTAAACGTACCTTAAATTGCAATAAAACCAAGTTCATAGTGCTAAACCAGGCTCAGAAATTGTAAAATAGTTACGAGTATTGTTGCCACAGTAACAACCGAAGAAGTGAGTCAAGTTAAAATACCTTGGAGTCCGTATTTTTAACCATTTGCAAAGGCATCAGTAAATAAATCATGTGTGTGAAAAACCGTAAGTGCAGCCTACGCTCTATTTAAGTTGCGGGACTTCTCATTCATCTCAACTCTTAAAACCGTCTACTATATTCTGGTTCATTCACATTTTCGTACGGTCTAGTCTGATGGAGTAATGCCTCAAACTTCACTGAAACAGATTGCAACTTTGCAGAACAAAATCGTTTGACTGACGGCCTGCAGTTCTAAGATGACTCAAGTACCATGTTTTTTTACAAATCACGTCAAATGTTTGCACTGCGTCACATTATAAAATGGAGTTTAGTTGCAATTACTTACTCTTCATCACGAAAGCTTACGTATAATTTTTGACAACCTATTTAAATGCTTACCAAAAACGCATAGCTATGACACTAGAAAACGTTCCAAATTTCAGTTAAAAATGAAATATTGAGGGAAAACATGGATGGCCTTTGATCTGCCTCTTAAGCTTCCGGGTCGGGGGAGTTTTCGCAGCCAAGTCAGAACAAACTTCTTTCTCAAGTTGANTAAATGCGATCCGCATTTGTTACATGGCCTGNGTGTGCGGTGGATGCTGTGTTCTCTTTGTTCTTTCTTTTGCTGCTTGCTTTTTGCTGAAACGTTTAGCTTATCATTATTACTTTATTAATTTCGTGTGCTTTACGATTTCTCTGATTCTAACACTGTTCTTTGTCCTTCAATACTGTGGCAAGTGAACAAACGAAGCAACTGGACCATGACCAGATGATTCGACGCCCTCCGGGTCCTTTCGTTGACCACGGAAATAAAATGAACCGAAGTGAATAAACTCACACGCAATTTGCAGTATAAGAAATCTAGGTTGAAAACGCAATGGTTTTCCTTAGACGAATCCACCAATGATTCTTTGATGGCCGGAAGCTTCTATGTAACATAAAGTTCTTGCACAAGGATTGGTAATCTGTGGTTCTAGAGTCGCATGCAACTAGATTATCGCATTACTTCTGCTCCCTGCGAGTCAACAAAAATATACTGAGTTATGACTTTAGACTTTTTATTTGTATCTCAGCCCATTGGCGTTTAAATGCAATTCTAAAATTTCATTGGCTGTGCAAGATCTCTGTTATTTTATGATTGCAATTTGCTACAGATCTCTTGCATTCAACATGACGGTGAAAAACGTACAGGCAACAATATCTACATTTTTGTTGCCAAACAGTTTTTGTGGCTCCCGATGTTTCTGTCATGTGGGAAGAGAAGCAAAAGGCTTTTAGTTTTTTTAATTTGTCGATCCATGCTCTAACGCAACACTGATCAACGTGGCGTAGTAAATGAAATAGAGGGGACCGCGACACAGAAAACGCTCGACACTCATTACGACTTTGAAAAGGTTTCAAAATCGAAAAGATGTGTTGCAATGCAGCCATCAAGCTGTGTGCTCAAGCAAAATATTAGACTTTGACATCCATAGTCCTCGTTGCCTGTGTTGAACTCCGCACCGCCATTTATAGTATTGCTTTAACTGGGGGGAAACACAAAAAGCAGTCAATGTTTCCTGTAGAAGCCTTACATGGCAATGCCTATTTTGCTAAGCAAGCATACGTTTTTAACGATATTTCGCTTGGAATTACTGGGGCAACTATAGATTGGAAAATAGTGTATTTTTTAGGCAATGCAGGATGAAGAGGGGATCAGAACACTGCGCAGCAACAAGAAATTCCAAAACCTGAAGTGGAAGGTGGCCATCAAGTGGCATTCAACCGGGTTTACAGTACACCCATGTGCGTGCCATTACACTCACCAGGGTATAGCACTGCGAAATCGTGTGCCAAGGGTATGCTACACGTGGCGTCAGAAAAACCTGACCACCTTGCAGACCTTGCGGATTTTTGACTCTTTGTGCTTCACTCTATAGGTCAGTGGTTCGAAACGTGGACGCACCCGGCACGGGTGGTGCGTGGCAATATTTTGGTGGGGATCGGTACAAAAGAGACAGAGAAACGTGGATAGTAATTGGTGATGCATACACAGGGTTCGTGGGCACACAACGGCAAAAAGGTGGAATAGCACTGGTTAAGCAATTGAAAAAGACATACACAAAATGGGTGCATGCAGCAGAACGTAGAAGGTAAAAAAAACGGACAAAATCATGGCCAATGTTAGCCACACCACGTGCATTCGCCCGACCAACATGCGTTCCTGCCGTATTAGACGCCCGCCATGTTACACCAGACAGCGTGCGCCACCAACAATGTTTAGTGCAGCCTTGAATACCTCGAAGCATCATCCAGTTCGCTGTGGGTCGTTTGAGCAAACCACGTATTCCTGCGTCGTCTATTTCAAACCAAACCAATAAAGAGCGCAATTAGTTTTGCGTTTTTTTTCCGTCGACCATATCTTGGACACGCAAAGAATCGCCTTTCTGCAGCTACACAAGGACGTTTCGTGTACTGTAGAGCCGGTCGATCAAACACAGAAGGCGGTCACGCAACTGCTGATGACTTCATCGCCTTTTGAAATTTACGGTAGATGATGATGATGTAATCACTGTCGTTACCCTGTGCGATTTGGAGATTTGAACGACCGCAAACCAAGTTCGTGGTTAGCTTAGTTCGCAGTACAGTACCTGTATATGCTGAACTTATCCCTTATCCCGAGAAAGGCCTGTTTTGTAAAACGCAGTTTTCATCACTATCAATAACCAATTTCAGCTCGCAGACACCAAGTACGGTGTATACGGCTACAGGACGAATGAACATGCTACAATACGAGTACAACGAAGACATCACCATCCAGGCTAGGCAGCACGCGACCAGCTGCAAACCAAACACCGTGGTTTGGCATTAATCAATTCTGTACCTGCTAAAATCAACAAGTAACATTAACATGCTAATGACTAAATCAAAAAATCAAGGGCTATTTTCAACAGGAGAGATTGTAGTTACATTCTAACACATGCGAAAGTTTACCTGAAACCAGTCACAGGAAAAAGCAACCAGCTATAAACTAATGGTCAATCGCAAAGCGCATGCGGCCAAGGACAATTTGATGGACAACTACCGGATACACAAATACACCCAGATTACAATGACATGCAAATCAACCTCCAGCTGCGTTTAAACATCACTGGTTGCCTGATACCTGAAACAATGGGGTTTATCGGAGCACAGGCTAAAATCAACAACCGTTAACAGTGGTTTGCAATCGGGGTGCAACTTAAAAACATCCTTGTATTTCACAGTTGTGGCATATAGGTACAATCAAAGATAGCCATGCTCTTCGGTGTTGCAATAGGCCTACCACAGGCCCCGTTATACCCGAGTAGTTTTGATAATAGATTCGTTTGCAGGTCAATCAGTATTTTCTGCGAAATTATCCCGTTTTCGATATTGAACAGCACAAGTGTTTTTCTGCTGAACATTCAATACAGTTTTAGCACAAAACGAAACATTTTCTTATGAGCTATTTTTACCCTCAGTGGGGAACTATTTCGAGCTTGGGTCAGGTTCCACCACCGTGTCCTTATTGCTATTCAAGAGAAACGCTTCTGCGCACGCCCGTAATCTTGTAATTTCTGAAATTCGTACCAATTAACATTCCATTGCCTCTAAACGCATGATAGCCTTAGGTTTGAGTTTACGCAAGTTGATTGTTGGCTATTTTTCCCGAACACGCGGGGAAAGAGAAGCACGCACCGTAAGGTTGCTTTTCATTAAGTTGCCAAAACTCTGTACTTCACACGAAATGTCTAGTTTTTTTTCCCCGTAAATTCCAGAAATTTTGCCCTATTTTGAAATGGTTGAATGTTTCACCTGGAAGAGAATGGTTCTACATAACGACATCTTCGTCTGATTGCAACCATCGAGCATACATGCGTAAAGCGACTCACATTGACTGCGGTGTTTTTTTGCAACCTGTCGTGAGGTTCTTATGCGTCCGAACTGGGAAAACAGCAGATGAAGCAAAAACTACACGTACTCGCTGGTCGGTTGTAGTTGATCACTTTGCGCATCCAAGAATTGTTCGTCTTCATCGTCATCATCGCCATTGCTACTTTCGTCGTCGTCGCTGACCTCTTCGTCGCTGTCTTCATCATCGCCCGATTTCTTGTTGTCTGCTTGAAGCGTGTGGTCTGCGTGCATGACAACATGTCACTGCTTCATTCAAACACTTTATTCAATCAAGAAGCAGTGTTTCGTCTTTAAGTTTGCTTCGCTTAGTAAACATTTTTCAAGATATTTGTTTATAATTTCCTTGATTTTGAACTAGGGAGTTACAGAAGCGTACAAAAACACTCATTGATATGGGAGGAAAAATGGGTCTATATATAGTATTTCTTTGGTAGGAGAAAATTTTGCCAGCATTCAAAAAGTAACATTTTTTCATAGGAAGCTGGGATTTCTGCGTCGGTTTCTGCCAATTGCTTGAGTGAACAAAATACCCTGAAATTCGCGCGCTTATTTAAGTAGCACTACACTCCTGTGGGTGAATTTACACAAGAGAATCATTAAAATGTAAATATGTTAGTGGCGTGTCAATTTTCTGCAAAAGAACTAGTACCTGAAATCATTACGGCAATTTACTGAAATTGTCATGTTTACCATTGAAACTGTTTTAAACCAGGGAATCAGAATGTTTATCAAAGGGAATTGTTCCAGTCTTGCCTTAGGCAGAAGCAACGGTACCATGGTTTACTTTTAGTGTTCTCGCTTGAGTAAATACTCGGAACACCAACACGAGTTTGAGTTCCATTTCAGAAACTACTCCGTAACGAATTGCCTTCAGCATTATAAAGGATGGCTGAGTTTTCTCCTAAGATTGCTCTCCACAATCGCGCCTTTATCTATAAATTCAAGGGCCGGCTATCGCCTCGGATGTCTACAGGTGAAAGCAAAGAGGTAGATCGTACAAAAAGTACTAAGCACTTTGTTTGTAGTTATTTAAGCATTTTGGCTGCTAAATGTTTAACAGTGCTGATTGATTGCAATTTCCCTGACCACATAAACGCGACAGATGCGCAGATTCAGCGTCTTGTCACTGATTGCGGTATCTTGCAACTTCCACAATTTTACATCAGAATATTGCACTTTTCACTGTGATTGACAGCTGTCACTTGCAATTCGCAAGCAACGACAAGACAAAATATCCTTATCCAATGTTTTTGTAAGGTGTTTTGAGAGATCGAAACGGTCTCTCTAATTTTTCCAACTGTCTCTCAAAGTACAGAAGAAACTCGCTTTACTGCCACCATCAAAACACACTAAAACCTTTACGACTATCTCGGTATTCAGATGGAATACATGCGGACTCTCTCTTTGCGGCCATCAAGGTCAAAGCTTAAGAAAAACCCTACCCTTGCCTTAATCCACCCGCATACAACTTTCCGAGTAATACAATCGTGCTTCCGACCTTGAAGCATTGTTATGTAACAGTGTTTTCATGTATTATTAGAAGGCCATCCTACTAAATTTATCTGCAGTAAGTATACATTACATCAATAGAACATTGGTTTCGAAACGATTCAAGAAGACGGCTTATAATAGTTTTTTTTCTGTCTACAGAATGAGCTTTCTCGTCTGCTCAGGTAGATGGGAAGCGATCGGCTTGCGTGTCTTTACGAAATGGCGTTGCGTGGCAACCAAACAACGAAAGTGCTTGCTCAAGCGAAAAAGCGCCATATTCGCTGTCGCCAATAAAGAAACATTAATTGCAAAGTGGTATTCAACCATAAAACTCAGAAGCAGGTAAGCTTCATCAACGCTACGAAACTTTTTTTAAATCTAGTCCTGTTTAATACACGAAGTAGCATAAAAAATGAATAGTTTCACGAAGATTTATATAGTATTAATATAACGGTGTTTCTACGACAATTTCGCCCACCCGAGTAAGTCTGACCACAAACTTGCACTGCGACAACAATAGACATCGTACAACGCGTAGAATAGTTATGCTGCAGCAGTACTGTTGCACTTTCTACATATCTCACCAAGTTCTTTCTCCAGTTCCTGTCGAATGTCTTCATTTTGAGTATCTGTCTCTGCGATGCCTTTGCTTTTTTCAACAAGACGGTTGAACAAGATCGAGAACGCACTGCCCCAAATCCCCTGGAACAAAAGAAAACTGCTCGTAACATTTCTGTTGAGTTTAAAAAAATAAGGAAAATATTAAGCTTGATATTTCTATTTCAAACAGCGGGAGCTCTAAATGCCCTTACAAAGTAAAAGTTAACATTTCAGTAGATTTTCACAAATTGCATTAACAGTCTTTCGGCTTTATCTTAAACAATCAGGCTAAAGTGCCAAATACTCTGGTATTAGGTGTTATTTTGCACGCAAGAGCACTTCATTCATTTTCTTCCCATAACAGTAAAACTGATTGTGATTTCAAACTCTGGAAAATCTCAAGCAAATGATTATGCAACACAACGCAGAAACAAAGTTTTTGTTTGCACGTTGAAATTTTAGAGAATTTTTTTGTTTCTTGGTTCAAATTAACTGAACAGTAACGACCTACAAAACAAACACAACTTTTGCTCACAATGTTTCGTTTTTTGTTTTGCTTTTTGATGTGACGATTTGCAGCAAGCTATGTCGTTGCCACATGTTCGGTGGTCACCAGCACCAAGCTTTCCAGCTCAAGATCGGTTGCACAAGGAATTCCAGTAAGGTTTCCGATTTAGTTTGTGAACCGTTGGTTCCTGTTACGCTACCATCAGCCAAAGTGAATTTGCCCAACAGCATACATATATTCCTTCGTATTTTAGACATTTTAGGTCTACTTATTCTATTTCAGTAAAGTAACGCCAGGCGTTTCGATTTTTATACGTCGCAACATCGTTCTCTTTCGCCGGATGTTTTAAAGTTTTAAACTTTAACGCCATTGTTACGCAAACCGTCTTTCTGGCCGGCTTACGTTGCAGTGGCAAGCTGAATTACTCGTTCTTCCCTTAGCGTTTGTGGATTGTAGGTATAGATTAATCAACTGCAATGCTTCCTTTGTAATATAACTCAGATTTTGTGGGTAGATCAATCAGGAATTGCTAATGCTTCCTACAGTTAAAGTAACAATACTCGGACAAAACAAATTTTTCGACAAAAAAGATTTTATTGAACTGGTTCCACTGCACAAAGCTAGCGTTCGTTTCAAAGCGACCTCGGACTCAAAGTCCCGGGTGTAAGATATTGCTAAACTAACGCGCATTTAGTTTAGCCGCGGAGCGTTTCGTTAACAGATGTTGTAACTCTTAGTTTTCGGTACTTTTACGCTGAAATGACAATTTTTGTTGCAAATGGTATTCACCCTTTCGAAAAACTAGATGCTGCCTTGGCCTGCGCTGCACAGAAATATTCGAAGTTTTTCATGAACTCGCTTACAAAATCTGTCCATTTTCCAGTTAGCATTTGTAAGTACTGTAATTTTCATTAGCACTGTCACTTTCCCAATTAGCAGTTGGAAATTTTGTCAATTTTCTACCAAGGAACACGTAAAATGCTAAAACACAAGAAACTTGGAAAAAGCATGTTACGCAATTGCGACAACAGTTTTTTAATGCATGAAACAACGGGCAAACAAATATCTTTAACCTAAAAGCATCTGTTCGATTCAATCAGAAGAAGTCTACATTAAAGCTACTACTCACCATCAAAAAGTGAAGGGGACTTTCATCGAATTGCTTCACCAGCACGCCCATGAAAAACTTGCTTCCGAAGTGCTTGGTCGACATGAAGCTGCCATACTTCGGCATTCCGATTTCGTATGGTCCAAATTCTACCCAGTCTGAAAAGAAATGCGAAGCCTGCTAGCCAGTTTCAGCATTGTTGAAAGTTTTGCCAACCATGTTTTCAACGGTACAGCACACACGAATGTTGTTCATCCTCCCCAGAAAAAAAAACTTTTGAAACCGAGGCAAACAGCAAATGTAGCGAATGGTCATGTCTCAGCAGCTGAAGAACCATCGCCAGACTAGTTTTTGCCCTGCTATTACCAGCGATCGATGAACCCACCGCTCCAACGTGAACAGGGCCGTTCTGCTTCGGTGCGTACCTCCTCAGAACACCGCAAGGCTCTTGGTTTTTCGAAAATGTCGCTAAGACCAGAGACGATAGGTGACGTCTTCTTGTACGCGCTTACCAAGGCCTCGAAATAATACAAAATTATGAATTGCAACTCATGGCACAGCGTATCAGGCTTAAGTGTCCCGAAGGGCATCCGTCAACAGATTTAACCGGAACATGTCAATCTGTCAATCTCAATCAAATGTCGCTATAAACGATCGAATAGACCGAGTGAGTTCGCTGGTGCGCGCCAGGAGAGTTGGAAGCAACTGAAGTTACAAATCAGCTAATTCATGATTGGCTATCATGTCTTCTGCGAGAATACGCTCGAAAAGGATGTCAAAAACCCAAAGTGTGCTTCGGGGTTTTTCTAACGCAGCGAAATGCTGTTGTGCGTCAACGATGCGACCTCCTGTCGGTTTGCCTACAAATTAAGATTCTACAACGTCATAGCTATCGCAAATAAACCACTAGCAGCTTCGCAGCCAAATGAAGTTTAAGTGTCATTTCAGATTGAACATATCCACAACATTTCTTTAAGCAGCTTTTTCCTCCAATCAGGAGCAACTTAGTTCCCGCTAGAACCAGTAATTCCTTTCAGCTCGCGTCTACCGCCAGCATTTAGTTAACAGTTTCACGAAACCACTCGATATCTTGAAATTTTAAGTCCAACCAGCGAAACAATTTGTAGCTTTTCTTTACGCTCGCAGGAAAGTTGTCTGCACAACAACGAAGATATTCTTGCGTGGGAAAGACACTACAAGAGCATCATTTCAGTTCCGGCGCCGAAGGCACATCGCGATGGGTCCCCGGCCCTTGATAAAGGGTGTTATCGAATATTTTCGAGACCATACCACAAATGCTTTCGCGAGCACCCAAATCCTTGAAATATTTTCGAGGTCACACCNAAGGAATTTTCGAGTTACACAAGGAGCGCAAAAACACCGCTTTNAGTCACGCGGGCATGTGGCAGACCCCCGTTGGTAGTTTAAGTAATCACCGACCCTCCTACGCTACATACGCACCTGTAACGCACTATCCCATGGAGAACTTTGGAGATTCATTGAACTGTAGGTTTTCGCCACGGTCAGCAGTTTTTTTGGCTCTCTGCCTAGTCTGCACGCAAGTCGTCGTGGCTTTGCGTAGAAAAGCATCGTTGGCATTAACACGCTTGACCAGCAAAACACAAATGACCCACTTGGCCCATCGCAAGTCCACTCTAACAACCACAGGATTCGATCGAAACCAGCGATGACTAAAGATTTCAACGTTGTTACCTTTAGACGGGGAACCTCGTCATTTACACCTGCCGGGGAAATGAATATCGTTTCGTACGTTTTCCGACCGCGTAGCGACGTTTTCACATCCAGGAACATTTTGAACTAAGCCGTATCACAACATTCACTGCCCTATAATAAATAGTTCTACCTTCTACGTTGTAGCCAGTGTTCTGTTACTTTTTTTCTGGCATCTATGCTGACTGCTGTCAGGCTTGTCCATGTGGTTTTTTCCTGTCTTATCAAATCACATGACTACTTGCGACTGACCCATTCCATACAATTCCCACGAAACCGGTAATGCGAAGTGGATTATGTCGTGTGAATGTCCAGCCTCCGAAGATCCGTGGCTAATCAAACCAAAGCCAACATTGTTTATTTTTCACTTACTGGAGACAAACAACCTTATTTTTATTGGCCTCGCTTCACTACGCCAGGGCACTGAGCTTCTATGGGTAATGCTTACTGTGCTGTGAGCACGTAATAATGGCGTCAAAAATTCCTGCTATATGACGTAAAATACTAACGATGGGAAATGGGAAAATTTTCAAGTCTACTGTCCCATCCCATGGGGTAGCCACGGCAATCTCATTCCAGTGGAAAAGGCCGCTGATTGTACAGCGACGTCGTTTCTGTACGGTAACAGTGGTTCCGTGCCAAAAATACGGCAGGACCTAATTGCCCTTTCGGTAGCCATTGAAGAACGCTGTTTCAAAACTAAGATGCAACTTGCAACAGACAACACAGTTAGATTTTTTTTCTGTTGAGAAATTTACAAAAAACACCAACAAATGCTCGGAAATTTTTGGTGGCTCAGAAGTATAGGAAAGTCTTTACTCCTTCAAAAAAGGGGAGACGATGTTTTTTCCAACTACACCACTGGACTCCAAGTAGCTTGCTGTTCTTCCTAAGCAAAGTACACAAAGATGAGGGTGTTGCGACTTCTTCACTATTACGTCACAAAGTAATTGCGCTGTTGGTTGAAACTTCAAAGGTTGGTATGCGACCGGAAAACACGCTGTTTTCGCGTAATCGTAATTTTTTCAATCATTTCAGTTTATTGAAGTAAACCACATCACGAAACAAAGATCTCGGGTCGCTTTGTGTACATGTGGTGATTACTTGGGTAGAACAGCTGAAAACGTTGCCTACGTTTTTTTCTCACATTTTATTTCTTCCCCAATTGTGTCGCAATATCCGTTACCTTATCTTATACGAACCATCCATGCATTATAGCGTAATGATTCGCTTACCCTCCAGAGAAACATACGAAATTTTCTGCCTAACCTAATTTTCGTTTTCTAGCGTTATTTTATATTTGAGTCATTTAGCTATGATTCCAGTGCATATATTAGCTGGAAGCTGTTTTTTTCGGTCATCTGTCGGTCATAGACCGAAATGATTTTGAAATGACCGAAAAAAAATCGGTCAGAATGTCTGAAAATATAGGCTAAAAAAACACTGTTATGGCGAGTTTTAACACAACTGTGGGACAAATGACCGCAATTTTTCAGCGAAAAAACACCCAGGCTGGAAGTAAATTACTGTGCCTTGATGCAACATGCCTCATTTCGAAGTCTGCAGGTTCCGCAAAACACACAATTTTGGTATCTTGAACTATTTATGTCCCCTGTAACATATACAGTGCATTGCAACCCGGACGGCAGAAAAGCAGGGTAAAGCTACAAAAGTCTTTTTTCAGACGAACTGCAAACTTTGGACACGCGGAGTGACGTCAGCTGATTTTTTCTCTAGATTGTTTCTCATACTCCACGATTTGCTATCAAGATATGCGACACAAAAATCAGAAATAAAAACGTACCGGTGCATATAATCAAAAAACGCCCTAAAACCCGTTCAGGTAACCTTGGAAACAATCGCCAAAATGACTCCAAACGTTTTAAGAAAACAAGCGCATTTTTCAACAACTCAGCAGTTATTCTCAAGCTCATCTGAGCCGAAAAAAAACTTACTGGATTTCGAAATGTATTTTGTTTCAACAATAAGCAAAATATCTTTACAAAAATATGGGAGCTGCGCAAGGTTCCTCTAACCAAAATGGCAAAATCTTTTTTGCAGGTTAAGCACGAACAACTGAGGTTAACCATGAGCCACGCGCTTCAACTTGTCTCATCAGCGAATTCCATCACGGGACGCAGTTTTGAAGGTTGCTCGTTTATCAAAATGCCAGACTTGTTTACACAAAAATGGCACTGAAAACCTGACACACAGCTTTTGTTTTCACACGTTGGCCATGCACTGCTATCTTGGCAGCACTCCTCCCTTAACACAAAAAGTACAAAACTTATATTTCGAAAGAACTGCTCGACGAAACGCCTAAGCAGCTGCTGAGGAAATCACATTAATAAGTGTATTTCTAGATATCCCTGGTGCATTTTAACTCGTTTTAAAATTTAGTTGAAAACTGAATTACGCACATTCGCTGTATTCACCTCAGTGGGGTAGGAGTGTCATGAGTTATAACGCCTTTGCTAAAAGCAACGGCAAACACTTTACATGTGCTGGAGCAACATGTGGAAAGTTTCGTAAATCTTAATCGCATTTTACATGAAAGTCTTACGGGAGAGATACACTGACAAGTTTTAGCAGCCAACCTAAGCTTGGTAAAATTGCTGCAGCTTATAGCTGCAGGGAAATACCACCGTGGAATGTTTAAAGTTTCGGCGAACTGCGCTGTTCATACGCTGCTCAGGTCGAAAATTATCAAGATGTTGTTCTGCTGTAAAGGTTGAACAAATTGCCTTTGAGCGCGCTGTAAAATTATCTTTCAAAGCGTCCACCATTAAACTGGGTTCATGTTGTTTTCTGTAGATGCATTCTAAATTCGATACTAGGCGCGGAAATCAGAAACATCTACAGATCAGGAGACGTGGTTACACGCAGAATACAAGCAAGTGGCTTCAAATGGATACATAATGCTGCGTATTAGTACTAGTTCTGCTTAAATGCTTTTAATTTGTGACGAATTCTCGCAATGACCATGCGGCCCAAAACATTTCCGAAACGAGGTTTGATAATTACTTCCAGTTTAAAACAGATGTTTCATTGCATTTTGTTTGACCAGAAATGAACAATTCTGCGCAGGTACAAAATCCTTTACCCCCGGTTTGTCACAAATCATCAGAAAAAACGAGGCCTCTCCTCCCTTAAAAGTGTGACGTCATTTACGGAGAACCTCAAGGTAAAATATCAATTTTTACCAATAACTCAGGTGTTTCCTTGTCTTTTGTTTTTTTTTAAGATCTCGCGGTTAATACACCTGTATCCTTTGCAACTAACCTACAGCATAATTAGCATGTAACAAATTTCGATTGTTGGGTGTGGCCAATCAAACATACCTTTTCTTTCTATTAAAAAATTCTAGAATTGCAGTTGAAACAAAACGAATAATAAACCGATGCCATGATTTTGTGAGTATAGAAGCCATGTAGGCGTCTAACGGTTTGCATGATGTATACAATCACCAGAAGATATTTAACCCACTGCCTAATTACCGCACTTACCGTGGAATGTCATAGCTGACGTGTCTGGGCGGACGTGCAAACAGGTCAACAGCGGCATGGGGGCTTCCCCATTTGCGATCTTTTTTTGAAAATCGGAAAGCTTGGCTGTTTCCATTTTCTGTACAAGCAAAACAAACAAATTGAACGTTTGCAAGTCAAGCAGTCGCGAAAATGTATCATTTCTAAGAAACCGAACTGCATCGACGAATACAATCTCGCATTGTGACAATACTGCTTGAACACAATTCCAATCAAGACTTTTGGTCAGCTCGAACATACCCTATGTATTTGTTGTGGTAATCTGCAGGGGCAGTGTTTTTGTCCGCAGGGGCAAGTGTTTTGGGAGACCGAAACGGTCTCTCGAATTTTTCAAAATACAGTGGAAACTCGCTTTACTACATACATGGCCCATGCCATCGCGTTCGCGACATTCCCTGTCGCAAGAACATCTGCGGGAAGTTCTGACACAACTGCACACACAGTAACAACAATTGTCAGCAGAGCACTGCACACACAGTAACAATTGTCCTTCGAGTGGAGGCAGAGATTTGTTTAGGGTGTTACAGAGACCGCCCATTTCTCGACCGCACGCACTTGGTCTTCGACGAAGTTATTCCGATGGGAAGGCAGTAGGCAACACGACCGGACTCTGACGAAGATGGCATCCGCATTGAAGAGTTTCCCTGCTACAGTCATTATGCCGAGCGCTTGGCCAGACTGAAGCAAATTCCAGTTTTTAAGGTCTTGGTGCAACCCGGCCGAGATTCGAACCATCACCTACCGGACACGAAGCGAGCGCTCTACCCACTAGGCCCCATGTCCGGTCTCGCTTCACTACCACCGTCAAAATACATTATAACCTTGCTTAACGACCATCTCGGTTTCCAGATGAAATGCTTTCGGTCTCTCAACATGTCTTTGGGTCAGCAAGGTCAAACCTTAAAAAAACCTTGCCCGGGGGCCTTCTGTTTTCTACTGTCTACGAGTAAAACCACAAGAATTGTAAACGTTTTTATTGAGGATAAGTTGAACTTGGCGTTCATCCACGAGAGTCTCCGGTTACGGATACAATGCTCCAGATTTCCAGTCAAGCAATTTTCGATCATAGCATCGGGTAAACCGGACGAAATCTACGATTTTTAAAATGTTTCGAGCTGTTCGATTAAAATAGGGCTTCTTAACCTTCACATAAATCCAGACCTCCATTGTCCAAATTTGGTCCCGTATCCATTCGTTTTATTGTCGAAATACTAAACCACCATTCCCTGCACTTTCATTGTACCCATGGCAAATCTTTACCCGCTGTTTGAGGGGAAGTCGGAAAAGAGACGGTAAAAAGTTTGGAAACGTATGTTAAGAGCAAAAATATCATCCATTTTTGTAGGCGACGTTTGGAAAAGGTCGAAATTTCAAAGGATCGCCGTGGGCATTGTTTGTGAGGGGTCAAATTACTGCTGGATTCGCCGCTTGTCGTCAACATTTCCTTGTAAATACGCAAGCATGTAAGTAAATGACAGCGTTTGCGCAAAAGTTTGAATATTCTCAAATATTCTGTCGCGTTCCATTTATGTAATACCCACGCGTAAACTAATCAATAAATGAATACCATTGCCCAGAGATCGAGATCCCTATCCCTGGCGTTCGGTTCCCGTGGCCCAGCAAAAGAACCCCTGAATTAAAGGGAGTAGAAAGTTTTCGGCTGAATTTTGGAAGACGCAAGGGGAGAATCAAATATTTTACAGCGAAGTCGTCAGAAGAGTTGGCGGCATCCAAAGAGAAAATACAATCTTTCACTTTCGTTCATTATAGCAGCCCCAATTTATCGCTTAACTGCCTGTCGCCAATTGCCGTTACCCAAATTAAAATAAAACCAAACTGGCTGCATGTCATTAGACTATAACGAATGCGTACAAGACACAAATACGGTTTATATTTGCGGCACGACAGATAACCTGTTTAAAACAGGTGTGTGACCAACAGTTTGAAAACTAATGCGCTGGTCCGGTCGAGGCCTATCAAGTTGTGCGATGTTGAAAAACGCTGCACTGGAAGTTGAATACAGAAAATATGCGTTGCCTTTTCCACGTAAACATGGAGGTACACACAAGGGAATGCTGCTGGTCTGCCGATAATTAGAAATCCGCGTTTCTACCTTTACAATAGAAGGGCTAGCCCACCATGACAAGCTAAGCTTGATGCTTCATCGGGCGCGACTTTCGTAATCACTGAACTGGGTTTTTGCGAACTGGGAACTGAGCTTGGAGCATAACGGCCACAAGCCACAAATTTTCACTACAACACGAAGGACCCACTCCATAGTTTACGAATTTTATATTTGACAATGGAAATGAAAGCTACTTCTTTCACAATAGCTGACAGGTCAGGCTATGATATGGTTTGTCACTACTACCAAATACCCGTTGCGGAAGTTTTACAGATGCAACGACGTACTGTATGCATAAAACCACTACTTTTTGTTAACAATGCAATGGAAATGCACATTGTTGATGTCTAAAAACTCGCGGCAGTTTGAGAAACAAGGTGGAGAGTATGTTGTGCACGATGTGAGTAGCATGCATAAAAATAGTTTGAACCCCAAACAGGAGAAGCCATTGCAAGTCTATGCCATGAATTTAACTGAGTAAAAAAATTCACAAACTTCTTTCCCAGAAGCACTTGCGTCGACTCGAAGTGAGGCCTACTTTTCTGGTGCCCCTTGCCCTTCTACTGTTCCGTCAATCTTGTTGCTATCGATCCACAAAACCGTTACACAACCAATGCTGGTGAGAGTAAACTTAGCCAGAAACGAGCATCAGTATACCTGAAGACGTTTCTTTGTTACCGACGTAGAATACTGTCAGTGACAAGACAACATGCTCTGCAAGGAAACAAGAATTCTGTTGAACACTTAGCGCTTGTGCTGAGCCAACTGTGTATGCAAGAGTTTATCTACCTTTCGCGGTAAACGAATTCCATTAATGAGCGAAATCCGATAATGCTTAAAAAAACTACATCATCGCTCGTGGAATCGCGCCCACTTTCGGCGCAGACTCGCTTCGCTGGCGTTGCTTTACTTGCCCCTAGGCGTGTTTTAAACACCTGTGCTTAGGGTAGAACCGGGTGGATGCTATATTTTGTAACCGTCTCCATCTGCACCGGATCGAATGGATGAAAATAAAATCGATCCGTGATCTACCTCAAATCACCGCATCGTGACCACTGAAGGCCTTAGGGCGTCTCAGACACGTCGCCAGGGCTTTTCGCTGAATGGGTACATTCGTAAATGCAAAACAAAATGTTGTAGTGAAAGAAAACTTTTACGAAGGGTTAATACGAGCTTTGCCACGCCTCCTGGCCATCTTACAGGGAATGACAAACAAAAGGCTAGCACTGGTTTCGGTCGCCATTTTCAACAAATTGCTAAGATCTCCATCAATATTGCACCAAATTACGTTATAAATTCGATGCATAATATTAACCAACTGAACGCAAAACGAGTGGCATCAGTCAATCAATCCACAATCGACAGGGCAGCACCACCAGCTTTCCCAGTGGCGACGACGGGTCGTCGCCACTCTAAAAACATTTTCAACTGCAAAATCAACAAGGCAGTATGAACTTATCACCAAGAGAAAAGTTTATTTAAGGTTAGACCTTGCTGACCGCAAAGGTATTTTGAGCGACCGCAACTAATTTTATCTGAACACTGAGATGGTCATAAAGCAAGGTTTCACTGGGTTCTGATGGCAGTAGCAAAACGAGTTTCTGCTGGATTTTGAGAGACTGCTGGAAAAATTTCAGTGACCGTTTCGTTCTCTCAAAACGCCTTCAAACAAAATAACACCGACCAAAAGACAGGTTCGCGACAGCAGGTTACACATCAGTTAGCTGCTAAAATCAGTGAGACGACAAACATCACCAACCAATCGTATCTTACCTCGGCACCAAGAAGCGTTTGTCCGATTAACAGACCGAAGAAGTCCGTGAATGTGACGGGCTGTCCGGCCCGCATTTTCGCCCGAAGACGTGAACTGTACAAGAGACGGAGGCACGTTTTACAAAAATCCAGTGGAACGTTAATGACCCGACTGATTAAAGTTCAAAACAGTTTTTGGATGAACTTGCCAGCCTTGTTGCTCTGTGACACGAGCACTAAAGAGAAGTTTGCTAAAGTTCTATCTCTTAAGCCAACAGATGTTTGTGAGTGTCTTGAAACAGGTTTTCACTGGAAAAACATTCTGGTCTACTTACGGTTTTGCCCTCAAAGAGTTTTAAATATATGTTTACTTTTTAAAAGGAAAAAAATCGGCTTCGCATTAGCGCCATGTCGCGCTCATTGGTCTTTTATTTGAAAACAATTTTCATTTCGAAAGCACGGAGTGGATGCTTATGGCGCATGCTTCACGCATGATCCATGGTCGACACCTTACACGAGAAACCAGTCAGCGGCGCGGTGACGTCATATTAGCAACCAAACAAGCACGGACATGTTGTACAATACAAACGCTGTGCCTTGAAGTTGAATTGCTGTAGCTCCAAACTGTCTTTGTCAGAAAGACAAAGTGCGGCTTACATTGACGCGCCGCGCCAAAACGATTCTCAGTAAGACAGGCTCGTAAAAACTTGCGCAGTGTTAATTTCACCTGCACCTCCCGATGACATTCCAAGGTGACTCGCTAAAAGTGATGCACCATGGTGTTTTTCGACTGAAGCTTACAAGCACAAACAGGTGCAAAATAGATTCTGCTGCTTTAACGCACTAAGTAACGCGATACTGAGTAGTACAATTACGGGGTCGATAGGTTGCTAAACACTGACAATGACAGGACCGAAAGCTTTGATTTAATGACAATGACAGGGCCAATAGAGTTTTATCAGTGCAGCCAAAAGCAGCCAACAAAGGTTGTCCAAGATACAGTGATGCGTTGGCAACCTAGGCAGGTACTATGAGAACTTTAGTTCAGAGAACATTTGTCTGATCATACCAGAAAAGAAAATGAACGGTCAGTATCAACAAAGGGTAACGTCTCTGACTGCATTGTCGTAACTTCAAAATTCAGTCCTAAGCAAATCGCGTTTTATCAGATATTAAATATAATGAGTGGTAACGCACCTTTGCCGCGGGTCTCTGACAAATCGTGCGTGACTGGACGAAACATAACATGAATTTATTTATTTAGTTGCGTGTTTGATTGAGACTCATGGTCCATATCACAAGGGTAATCGAATAACACATTAACACAAAAACGGTTAGTCATAACGCATTTCGAGTAGTGTCTATCGAAAGAAATCCTTTCCCAGCAAAGAATCAGATACTAAAGATCTTACAAAATATCAGATGAAAAACACAGTCAACACTAAGAGAGGAGAAAAACGCTGAAATAGCAAACCAGCATTAACTGCGTCCACTCACCGCTATACAGGAATCCGGCAGTGGGAGAGAAATGAAGACATTCTAACATTAGGTTTTCAAGTAAATGGCTAAAAAAGTCGGATGGGGGTGATCATCGGCGCACAGTAGCATGTAAATTGCTTTGATCAAGATTTTTCAAATGTTTTTGCGAGATATTGAGCTTGAGGCTGACAACCCTTTGACTTCTCTAAATTTAAAACAAGACTTGGGGATTGGTATTTTACTAGTTTTTTATATTCCCTTTTTTGTGTTTGGCTTGCATATATCGTCGACATGTTGTGGGGTGATAGAGGAATCACAAGAAAATACAGATATCGTGAGGCACCACGAAGTACACGGAAGGTTTTGGTGGCATGCGCAGGCAATACTGTAGAACAGTTGCACCCAACCAGGACGCCGCGGCAATATAAGGTGCCATTTACAATACTCAGGGGTGCCGCGAGCTGATACATTTGTTAATAGATCATTAAAAATGCATGTTCAAAATGACAATGCAAATTGCTATGGTTTCATCACTGGGTACCGCATATTCTGTTTCTCTTCTGCAAGGAGCCGCAACCCTAAAAAATTGGGAAACACTGCTGTAGATGAACGAACACCGAAACAACGCACCGGCTACTGCTGCAATTAGTCACCGTCACACAGAAGCGTTAAATCGTGGAGAAAAAATGGAGAATTGTCGAAAGCATCAGATCTTTAAAAGTGTTCCAATAAAAAAGTTGGATGAAGATGCACATCGTTGAACAAAACAATAAAAACTGTTTCTAATCAAGCCATCAGAGGTCGTGACGCAATGATTAACTTGGTGTGGGCGAACACTTACATTTCTGGGTATGTAATGCATAACTCGGTAGGCATTGTTATAAGCAACTCGTAAGCGTTTCGTACTAGTCCGTGTGTATTTAAATGTGACTTGAGACTGCAACAGATTCGGCATCCAATTTACTGACCCAACGAATTTTAAACCGCTACAAGATTTTGGAACAGTTTGCATAACTGTTTCTATAGACGCAGGCATTGTTAGCGGCATGCCTAACTGACTTCCCCAGAGCAAGCGAGTGCTGGGCGGAGACAAATGGCACTGGTTACACACAAAATATCGTTGCTTGAGGTCATCGTGGGTTCACTGCTGGTGAGCATATATTGTGCTGCACCAATTCAAGTTTGCAAGGCAACGGGCATGAACGTCTCGCGGAGTAGCAACACAGCATTGTTTGTTGCAACCCATAACAGTTACACGTAGGGCGCTCGCTTATAGGCATAGTTGTGGTGTTCGTGCGTCAACTAATGGAAAAAAATGAAGCGATTGTTTAACTGGAGTTCTACACGTTCAAGTCGTACTGCAAACTCCAACACGTAGTCTTGCAACAACGCTCAGAATTTCATTACTGCTACCGACATTCAAAGAAAGATACACTTCAACTGACCATAAAAGTGCATTTTGGGTCACACCCCAACATGCACTAGCACACACCAGCGCGACTACACAACAGTTCTTACAAAAACATTTTAGTTTTTTTGCAGTTGCTGAGGTGTCCGGCTGTTTGCACATCCGTTCCCAAATGCGAACAGATAGCTATCCAACTCGAATTGCGACGAATTGCGGATGAACAACTATGTCTAGAATTACAAAGTGGTTTTCCGCGTTCTTAACCTGTGTTTTGATGAGATTCTATACAAGCCGAAAGTCCTTAAGGATTAACGATCAGGGCAAGATTCTAGTTCATGGAAAAAGAACTAGTTCCAAAACTGAAGGCAAGACGGTCAAAACAGACGTGCAAAGTCCAGAAAAGAAAATTGGTCGTTGTTTCTAGACCGATCGTACAAAAAATTTGAGCCTGTGAACAATGAACATTGTATAACACAATACAACAGTCCGTGCGAAGCAATAATATAAATGCAATTGTCAGAGATTTAGGAACTGATGATATCTTGCGGCAAAAGACAATAGATGGAATCAGATAGTAATCACACAATACCCATATTTCACTTTTCCTAGTTAGATTTACCTGAAAACTACAGTCCAACCAAATGTTTTGAAATTAAAATCCGCCAAGCTCTGTGCAGTTTGCTTGATTTATTTTTAAGAGTTTTTCCGCACGAAGTTTCAGTCGTGCATTTGTGATGTTCGCGCATGCGCAGTAGTGAGTTAAAAAAAACTTTTCAACGCACAGGTAGACACTGACCTGTATCGCATCAAACAGTCGGGACGCAGAAGCCAGAACGGGCTGGACTGAATGTTGTTACGTATCTCAGCGTTGACCTGGTCCGGACCTTCCTCAGGGAAGTCGTCGTGGGCATACAACGTCGCCAGGTACCTGAATGAAAACATTTCCTCAATAAGAGATGCACACTTCATTTCAGTGTGTATTGTCTTGCTTGCTACAACTGTGGGTAAGAAAGAATATCACAAACCAAATACAAGGCTAACATTCATGAGACGCGTGGCCAAGACAAAGGTTTGCACTCCATAGGCCCGCTGTTGTTAAAACTGAGGGCCGTGGATTACAAAAGATCCATGCTAAGGCTATAATAGCAGGAACCTGTAAGCTTTGGTTCGAGCTCACAAGTTCCACGGATGTTTCAAACGGTCCGTTCAACCTTTCAAATCCTACCCCAATTAAAGATTTTACGATCGTTTCAGCGATAAATGTGTTTCTACAACGCAGTTAAACCAAAAAAAACACTCAATCGTTTCAAAAAATGCCTTGGTCACGGATCATTGGCAAGCACTGCCATGTACGTGTAAGTTAAAGGAGTGCTTCCCAACCTTTTTCAGCACTCGACCCACTTTTACTGACAATTTTTTGTGGGGTCTGAAGTGATAACGAAAAAATTCGAGATACGAGTTCAGTGCAGTTTCGTTTATACTCGCTTTCTGTACTCATTTCGGAGTGTCACGAGTCGTCTGCGGCGCCCATCTCCACTTGCTTGCGTCGTGGGCCCAAGAAATGAGAAACTAAATAGTTAAAAACACCNGAAATATATTGCTGATGGGGAAACTTTAGTTTGCTTATTAGATATGACAAGATCAAGCTGAGGCTTGATTGGAGACGAATCAATCTGATCAAAAGAAAATCGACAGCTTGTTGAGAAAATCGATCTAACGAATAGAAAATTGGCTAAGTTTCAGGAAACGTTTTAGTTAAATACCAGAAATTCGCAACATTTTGAAATACTTCGCGACCCACTGTTTAGGAAGTGCTGAGTTAAAAAAGATAAAAGCGGCCAAGTAAAGTATTTGCAATCAATGGACTCTGGCATGACTAAATTTAATTTGATTTCAACCGATCATTATTGCAAAATAGTTGATTACGAGGCAGAAGGGACCAAACGATGATCGTCCGCCTTGTCTGTCCAGGATAAGAAAAGTGAAAGCGCAACTCCTAGCTAGTGACGTAACTGACGGGGGGGCAAGCTTCCCCCCTGGCAAGCTAAATATAAAAATTGGGCCCTCTTTAGTTGACATTTTGATATTTAGTATTCTTTAATTTGTTGCTTTTTTGTGTTTTTCAAAGTTTTTTCGTTCTTTTTTATCTTTTATCGAGTATGGACATCCACGACATCCAGAGATTTCCTAACTTTTTTCTGAGTTTTGGATCGTGGGACCCTCTACGGTGACCAGTGGGTCCCCTTCAGCTACGATTTGCCCCCCCTGACTCAAATCTCTAGTTATGCCACTGCTCCCAGCCCTCCCTTTCAGGTGTAGTCTACGAGTAGTCTACCCTGTAGTCATTGGTGCATGTCCACACATGCACCAGACGCAAATGCTCGGCCTCTTCGACACAAACATGCCCACAGCGTCGTTTTCCCGTGGTATCCCTTGTTTCAGCGAAAGTTTCTGCGCAAATAGCGCAACTTGATTGTCCAACGGAAGAAATTGGGCAATTACTACCATGAAATACGCGAAAATGGTCAAATAATATATTGCGCATCGGTCACCAAGCGCGTGACCAAGAACCGCTTTTAGGATTTAAGCGGAGGGGACTCCTTCGAAAAGTTGTCAGCAATCTTCCCATCAGCCAGGAACAAATGGTGACCATACTTTACGCCTACGCACCTGCTGATGCAAATGGCGAGACATAGCACAAAGTGCTTCTACTTTGGGAAACTTGAAAGACTGCGGTAATCTTGCTCGAAGCTAGTGATTGGCAAACTGCAACAATACTTCGCTCACAGGGAAGAACCACGAATGAGTTGAAAAAAACGAACAAAAGTCCCTGAATGTTGTTGGCATCTCTTCAACTAAATTTCAAGGCTATAGAACTTTCGAGCTGGGTGATGGTTGGACCTCTTACTTCAGCGCTGAGCCAACACTGTCTGCCCAACCTGGGGGTGAAATACTTGTAAGTCCGAAGCCGATAGGCTGCGCTGGTGAAAGGAGCCCATTGGGAGCAAGGTCGCGCTTGTTGAAGCTGATAGTACGCTTCCTGTGTTTGATACAGGCAAACGGCCGAAACCCAAGCTCACGGTACTTGGAATTCGTGAAAAAACTAGTGGTGCTCTGAAACTATAGTGAAGGATTGAAACAAACGAATCCACAATCTTTTTGGACAACGGACGGCTCCTGCTGAAACTGTGCTGCAACAACGCACTGTGTGTCATGGAATTATTCTTCCAGCACAGAGATTTACACAAGTGTGCACTTTGTGCCGAGGTTTGTTGCGTTGACCGTCGTTCATTGATTTCTGCATTCCTTCACCTGACTTGATCCAAGCGGCTCGTGGTGGACATTGGCCAGAGGGGCTAAAAATGTCCGTCTCTGGGACTCTGAGTGAACATGTGATGTATTTGCGCTGCCTGTCGTTAGTGGCGTTTCCAGTTAATGGCGTTCCTAATGACAGCATTCTTCAGCTAGCACAAATAAAACCTCATCAAGCAACATATTAATTTGAAATGTTACTTAATCAAAATCAATTTAAGAATAATGTCGGAAGCAGTTAAACCGCTTGTGTTTTGTGTCGGGAAGGGTGTACCAAATTATGCCGAAGCTGGCGGAATCATATGCCTTATATTTTTTAGTGAGGACTGTAGCCTGTAGCCCATCGAGACCTGTTTTTTTTGCCGAGACATTCCGGTTATTTGTCCTGCAAAAGTATTAAAACTCACCGAAACAGTATTCACTAGCCTACCGTTTCGGATATTATGACCGAAATTACTTGATTTTTTTTGGTGATTTCAAAAAAATTCGGTCCGTGACTGAACAAAGAAAATCAGATTTAGACAACCCGCCTCTGCCACTCAGTGTCGGGCATTCGCGTCAAATGAGGTGAAGAACTGTCGACCGATAACCACCTGGTTGTCTGCTACTTACTGGTGGAAAAACCAACAGGGCTTACACGAGTGCTTAGGACGAGGTCCTGCCGAATAACGTACGAGGCCTTGGTAGACAAGGATGTAAGAAACACAAGCCTTCCGGAATGTTCATCGGTCGTAGAAGAGGAGAGGCGGCAGTTCAAAGCAGCTGTTCTTCGTCAGCGGCTCGAGCATGTGGACAGAAATGACTCGGTGTGGCGAATAATGGCAAAAAAGTAACCCGTGTTCGAACCAGGACGGAAAATGCTATTCGAGGAAGGAAATATCAAGNACCGTCTTCAGATTAAAGCCGAACCTTTTTTGCAGCNGCGATGGGCTGAGGCGCAAACGCCCGCAGCCCAANNGGGAAAAAGTTCAAANGCAACATTGGGAGAATTTCAGGCACAAAATAGACTGTTGTTATTGGCAGGCNGACAAAGTGTTCTAGAAATCCAACCGGAATCTCCGCGGCAAAAGATCAAATACTGTTAGATCCATCAAAGAGCAAGACGTTGTCTTACACAGCAATAAGGGGGATTTCCTTGACAAAGTGAAATAGCATTTCGAAGAGCGTTTGAATTAAGTTCAGTTCAGTTTCAGTTCAGTTTATTTCTGCATCCCGACCAAGCACAAAATACTTCATCAGGAATACAGGGACAGGAAGCGACGGCCGTAGCTGTCATTTACGTCACTGCCCCCACAAGTTCACG
>JGI24158J21664_10001382_pt1 | contig 27170 bp, 15 predicted proteins | sample Ectturendosymbi3_FD_21664 | JGI IMG/M metagenome (IMG submission 21664) | reverse complement strand
GAAGTTTTTACTGGAAACTAGGCTACAATCCGAGTCTTTTGATACTTAGGATGACCTGCTGGGGTTTCAGGTTCAAAAGTTGTGATGTAAGTTCAGTAAAAATATTTGACTAATTAGATAATTAATAAATTTGTTTTTTTTAGATCATAACTTTTGAACCAGAAACGCTAGAAAGTTGATCAAAGGCTGAAAAGACTCGGACTCAAGCCTAGTTTCCAATGAAAGCTTCAGCCAAACACTTTGGTCTAGCAGTTGGGCCTTAGGCCAGGCAACATGAGCCAAAATGACCCTAAAACTACTTCACTTATGACGTCAGTCACAAAAAATCCGCATCCCCCAAACAAAAAATTTTTGTTCGAGTGCAATCTGCTAGACTGGCCGATCCATTTGAGCCCTTGAACAGCTCTCTAGCGCAATCAGCGGACGAGCTAAGGCGTTGGAAAGGCAACCGAAAACGTCTGTTTTTTTAGGCAGAAATCCAAGTACAAATATATCGTAGACCGGCTCTCAAAGTGTTAAGAAAAGTAGAATCTATTTAAGATGTTACTTGCAATTGCTTCATAGCGATAGTTGTCGTCACTGTTGCTATCGGAAATCACGAGCGGCATATGCACAAAGCTTCGCGCCGTGGCAGCAAGCAACAATATAGTTCACATGCCATGATCACTCTCTGCGTACGCTAGTCGTTACGTTCAATCGTTCACAAGTTACTATCGGCAGAACTTCCATACCACAATCACTCTTTTATTGCTTGTTCCCGCCACATATATGTATGGTGATGTTTTTCTTGCACATCCCGTTCTTGGTGAATCACACAATCAACGCAACACCACCGGAGAGGTTGCAACACATCCCCTCCTTTTTACAACGAACCGCACCGATCGCACGTTTTTTGTGTGAAGGCTGAACTCGGCACGACCTTCACATCCTGGTCACAGCACCATTTTGTTGCGATCGGAAATCCTGAGGGGCATATGCGCAAAGCTTTGCATCGTGGCAGCAAGCAACAATAGAGTTCACATGCCATGATCACTCTCTGCGTACGCTAGTTGTTGCGTTCAATCGTTCACAAGTTAATATCGGCAGTGCTTCCACACCACGATCACTGTTTTATTGCTTGTTCGCGCCACATATGTATGGTGTTGTTCTTCACTCACATCCTGTTTGTGGTGAATCACACATTCAATGCAACACCACCCGAGAGGTTGCAACATCACTAATGAGTAACTATTGCATTTGTAATCATATTCATAATGTTGTAAATGTTGCTTAACATAACGCAATTCATTCAAGCATTGCGAAACTTCCCGATGATGCTTTTGTTTCGGTTGTGACGGCTGATGCACGCTCCATGGTTAATCTTGTTTGTTTATGAAACCGCACCTGCTAGCATTGCTGTAAAATAACTGTCTTGACTTGCTTCGTTGTGCTTTCATGCACAAGTTGTCTAGATGCGTAAGGAATATAACAACGTTTTGTCAACTCTTATTGAGGCCAATAATATTGGCCGTTTTGGCCATTGGTTTAGGCTAGGGTCTCCACACATTTTTTTCTTTGATGAGTACATATGTTGCACAACAGTTACAGGGTTGAACATAGCTCCTGGTCCTTCTCAAAGAGAATGTCAAAACATGAATGTTATTTCATAATAAAAGTACATTTATTGATGTGAATGGTAGAATTATGTCTTTGATCTTAGCATCGTGTGGAAACCTGAAAGCTGTAAACTCCCTTGGCATTTTATCCAGGGCGACATACTGAGGTGGGGTGAACTAGCAACACAATAATACTTACCCAACTGATAATCAAATGGACATCATAGATAATGTCATTGGGATATGTTACATTCTGCCAAATCAATAAAAATATTCTGTAATGATGTTGCTTTTTCATTATGGTAAAATATCTTGGTGGACCAGATAATATAACTTTGCAGACTGGCCGTTATGCTATAAATTGGACATCCCTGGTCTAGACCAGTGTTTCTAAAACTTTTTTATTCCATCGCCCCCTTTTCACTCCCGACACGCTGTTTTCGCCCCCCAAGCCTGATAAAGCAAACACAAGGTAGTAAATCTCTTTACACAAGGCTGTAAAGAGTTTCATTTAAAGAAATAATTAAATAGCTGAACCAAGAAGCAATTGAAAAGCTGAACTGAGCAATATTTTATTTCGATGCTAATATTACGTTCAGAATTCCTGTGAAAATAATCCAGGGCTATGGAGCTGGAGCTCAAATTAAAAGTCAGAAGGAGCTGGTGCTCAGTTAATAAATTTAGGACCGGAGCCTGAGTTATGGCCATTTGAGAGGTTGCTCCGGCTCTAGGACCTTTCCTAGATACTAACGGTTTTCCCAAATAGAATTACGTGTGCTCTATATAGCACACTAAACGTTATTGTTATGAGTTACGACACCAGACTACAACAATGGATCTGCAAGCCTTTGATGTTTCTTTGGCTTAATGTAATCACTAAGGGTGTCACATACATCGTAGCTGGCAGGTGTGGTGTTACTTGATAAAAAATGGTTCTCAAACATTGTTCTAAGAGCCGCATGCAGCTCCCAAGTTTCCTTTGTGCGGCTTTTAGCAATATTTCTATAACAGATTCTGTTTTATTAAGAGCTGATGATTCCTACTTCGTAGGCAAAATATATACTCAGCAATCTTTCTGTAACAGATTTTATTTGAATAAGAGCTGATGATGCCTACTTCGTAGGCGAAATATATACTCAATAAGATCTTAGTGTAGTGGTTCCCAACCTTTTTATCCTTGCGGCACCCTACAAAAGAAAAATATAATTTGCGGCACCCATAGCAATTTGGTTTTGGCGACACTTTAAAAATATCTTTTCAATGACATATTGAAAAACGTATTAGCTTGCGACACCCTGAGTTTTGTAAATGGCACCCCAGTTGGGAACCACTTGCTTATGCGTCTGATTATTTGCTGGGAAAGGATTACTTTCGATAGGCAGTGTCCTTCAGTAGCACCTCTAATATTTTGTGGAACAGACTTCGTTAGTGCAATAAAACAAAACATGTCAATAGACTTGCGGTAATTTTTTAGTGTGGGTTTCTAACAAAATCATAGGTCTGGATTTGGCTCCTTTCAGCGAAATGGTTGAGAACCACTGTTGTAGAAGTAAGCAAAACGTTAACTAACACAACATCTTACTTTCTAGTTGGAATGATCAAAGCAGGTCTGTAGTAGTGTAGCGTTCTAAAAAGAACTGAACTATACTGAGTAGGTGTATAATATCCATAGCTTTTGTAGCTGTGTAGTCATGCTGTTAGCACTTAGCAGGGAGTATGATTAACATATGTAACATTGCAGAGTTACGTATGAAATGCACGGCATGCAATTGTAAAGTAGGAATTTTTATTAGAAACCATTAGGCTTACTAGCAAGGTTTACTAGACTGGTGAAGTTGACTAGGAAAAATTACGTTTACAAACAGTAGCATAACATGAAAGTTATATTTGGTAGTGAACTAGCATTGCTTTGCATAGCAGTACATTATCAGGAGGGTATAAAAATCACTGTAAATAAATGAGGACTTTTCTTGAAGTTTTCATCTGTGGAAACAATCTATGTTTTCAGCATGGTAACCATCAGTCCTATTATCTCCTAAGCTTTGCAGGTTAAATTGTGCTTTACTTTGCGATTCATCACTGCTAATTTGAGTGCAAAAGATAAGAAATCAAAAGTATTCAGCTGTTTTGAAAAGGTCAAATGTGAATTTCATGCTAGACGTCATACTATATCTTTGAACAAAGGGCTTTTAAACACATCTTCGCGTTTGTGTTAATGCCAATGTGTGCGTATGTGAAAGAGCACATGAGAATGGACTATGTGTATTGCGCTGTTTGCATAGTTTGCCCAGGCAGCGCTGTTAGCTGGGATCGCCAAGACTGAAACAGGCAAATCATGCAACGTTTGCAAAACACTTGATCAGTTGGGCCTGGTCTATGTTTAAATGCTCAGACACAAATGCAGTTTTCCAAACAGTCATTTTCTTGATTCTGGCTGTAAGAATTTACAAAAGGTTCCCAGGCATTGACAGCAAAACCAGTGACTGCCTTTCCAGAAATTGTTTATACTACTGTTATATTGAGTTACGTTTCTGTTAGTACAGTAACTGTTCTCTGGATTGTCTGAACCTGTGATTGTTTTTCTCGCTGATTTTCTCATGGTAACAATGCTGCTTCCAGATCAAATTAATCAAAAAAATTTGGTATATTCTCTTAATTTTGTGTCCTTGATTTAATTCATTTTCCATTCAACTTGATGCACACTAAGACAATAAAATATTAATGTGTGAAAACGAACAGAAACCGGAGCTGGGGCCTGAGCCATGAAAAAAGAGAGCTACGGAGCCACACTCATGAAAACCAAGAGCTCTGGATCTGGAGCAATGTTCATGAAAAGAAGAGCTCCAGAGTCGGAGCTGTGACAATTTTACGACGGCTCTGATGTCCTGACATCATCCACACTGTAGTGGATCACATAGACAATCCAGAGTAAAAATTCAACAGATAAATTGCTTTAGCAACAACCTCCCACGATTATCGTAGTAAATTAAAATTTGCAGGAAACTAACCAGTCATAATAGAAGAATACTGAAGTTAACTCAGTGATCGATTAGTGGTTGAGCATATTCACCCCCTTGATGTTTTTTGCCCCCCTATCACCCCTTTGGTGTTTTTGCCCCCTTGCCCATCAAAATCACCTCCAAGGGGGCAATTCCGCCCACTTTGAGAAACACTGGTCTTGACCATTGCAAAACCAAGTTGGTTTTGATTTTATTACGATTGTTTTGGTTAATACTTTCATTGTGGTTCATACATAAAGGACCAGGGTAAGCAAACTGCAGCCCTCTTCAGGGTTCTATGCAGCCTGCTGAAACCTGCAGCAAAAAAAACAATGATTTATTAGCTTTTGTTACCCATACTGTCTGTACATTGTATCTTAGGTTGCACTATTTGATTTTAAAAGGTGTGGTTCTTTCTCCAAAAAGTTTGTCCAGTGCTGATATGGTCTATCAAATGACATAGACAAAGCCAAAATCTGGAGAGTGTGGAAGTGAAGGATTGGATTGTTGGGTTGATGTTGCCTCAGCACTAGTGCTTCAAATTGCTAGATCTAAAATTTTTGAGGAAAAATTGTTTATTCAGCTATAGTGGATTGAATTGCCAGTAATTCTATGTCCATTATACTGACCGCAATTTTTTTCTTGATGATGTTTTCTGGAGTTGTGCTTGATACATTGTAAAATGTTTTAAGGGTGATGGTGATGGGCCACGTACTCAGAAAAGTCGCCCATCTGTTAATCAAATTCCAAGACCTAGAAATGCTCACTGTGATGAACAGCCTCACATTGGGCACTACAGAATATTAAAAACTATTGGAAAAGGAAACTTTGCCAAAGTGAAGCTTGCCAGGCATGTTTTGACTGGCAGAGAAGTAAGTGGATTTGACCTTTGTTATGTAATGTCAAAATTTACAAAACTAGGTGTATTTTCTGTGCAGTTTACTTAAACGTGAGCAGGTTATCTTGGTTTTGTCCATTTGTGGTAAGAGAGCATCTTAAACACCTAGCATTTTTGTGTACGATTTTTGCTGCTGAAAAAGTTAAATATTAAAAAATAATATGCTGTATTTTCATAAAGTTTGTTTTGTAAAAATGCATGTGTGGATATGGTATTAACAATTTCAACTTATTTTTTGTTTGATTAGCAAGCAAATGAGTAATCATTGAGTTTTTTGAAAAAATAGCTGAGGTTGCACTTTGAATTTGAACATTCATTTTCACACCTGCTTTTTTGGGAGGATTGAGGGCAGGAGCCCTGTGAGATTCAGTTTGCAGCAATTACAGATTGTTTTGCTGGTTTCACTGGTTCATGGTGGACCTCTGGCCTGCTTTCCCTTGGGTATGGCCAGCAGAACTCGCCTCACCAATTTTTCTTGGGGTAGTCAAACGGGCAAACCATTGTAGCTGGGATCTCTCTATTTGGAGCTGTTTTTTTTTCAGTCATAGACCAATTTTTTTTAAATGACCAAAAAACATAAATAGATTAATTTTTTTTTAAATGACCGAGAAACATAACTGCTAGAGGTAACTTTTTGAAACAAATTTTTGTTGGAAACCAGGCTGTAATCAAAGTCTTTTGGGCCTTTGATTGGCTTTCTAGCGTTTCTGGTTCAACAGTTATGGTTTAGAAACAAAAAATGTATATTCAACTAATTAATTCATTAGGAGATTAATCAATTATTTTGTGACAACTGACATTAATGATGTTAACCCTTTAACAACCGTGCCGGCCTACATATAGGCCGGCACTTTTTTGGCCATAAATCACCAGCTGCTGGAGCTAGAGAGCTGTTCAAACCCGCTACGGATTCAGCAAGTCCTCCAGTTGAGATCGAAAAAATTTTTTTTGCTTTGGATATGGGTTTTTTGGAGGTGACGTCACAATGAGGGCATGTTTTCGCATTTTTGGCCAAGTTTACCTGGCTCTGGGCCCCAACCCATTGAGCCATTTTTTGACTCAAAGTTGTTTTGAAAATTAGGCCAAAATCCACATCTAAAGAGCCCTTGATTGACTTGCTAGCATATCTGTAGCCAACATCATGGCTTAAAAACCCAGTTTTTGACAAAATTCAAAATGTTTCAGATAAGGTATAATTTGCCTTCTCAGGGCAAACTTTGGCCAGCCATAACTGGCCAGCAGATTCGAGAGAGCTGTTCAAACCCTCTAATGACTCGTGGCATCGTGTAGTTTGGAATAAAAATTTTTTTTTTAGGATTTGAGGTTTTGGGTCCATGGGATCGTGATTAGGGTATGTTTGGCAGTTATTTCTATGACGTCATCATCCGATCCCATGCACCGATATTTTGGCTCAATTTTTTTTGGATTCTAGGCTAGAATACGAGTCTTTTAGAGCCCTTGATCAAGTTTCTGGCATTTCTGGTTCAAAAGTTATGCCAAAATAATTCCAAATATTTCAGGAATTCCCGAGGGCATTTAGGGGATTTCCCTAATTAATAGTCTAACATTTTGCCATAACTTTTCAACTAGAAACGCTGGAATATCAATCAAACCCTCGAAAGACTCGTACTAATAGCCTAGAATCCATTTAAATCCAGTCAAGTTTTGCGCCACAAAATCAACTCGATTTTTTAACTCCCACGGGACGTTGACGTCATCCAATGTTTTGACAGTCTGAACTAGAAAACTTTCCCCATTTAGAGCGGATTTGAGCAGCTCTCTAGCTCAATATGCTGGCGAGTGATGGCCATTTGAAAAATTGGTTCATCCACCCCGGTTGGGGTTTGTGGATGCAGAATTTTTCACAAATTACGGATATGCTGGAAAGCCATTCAAGGGCTCTAAAGACGTGGATTTTAGCCTAGTTTCCAAAAAAACTTGAGCCAAAAATTGGCTCATTGGATTGGCGCACAGAGCCAGGTAAAGGTGGCCAAAAAATGCAAACACACCCCACTTGTGGCATTCCCCCCAGAGAATGCCAAACCCAAAACGAAAAAATTATTTTTCGATCTCAACTAGATGACTTGTTGAATCTGTAGAGGGTTTGAACAGCTGTCTAGCTCCAGTGGTCGACAATTTATGGCCAAAAAAGTGCCGGTCTACATGTATGCCAGCACGGCCGTTAAAGAGTTAATGTTCTTTAGACCACAATTATGTTCTGCTATACAGGAAAAATAAATAATGCTTGAAACCTTCAAAAACCGCCCATCTGCTGTTTTCACATATTCAGTGGTGGTCTCTTCTTGATTTGATTGCAGACATGTGTGGTTTACCAAAAGTCTTCAACCTGTACCAGCATTTTTTACCTTTTTTGCTTTTGTGGGTAGAAATCACTGGATTAGTCCAAGCGCAGCCTTGAGATAACTCAGTGTTCAGTATTTCTTCCCAGTTGTGAACCTTGAACACCAGTGCTGATTTAAAGAAGTGTGGTTGTGTGTTTAGGCTTGCTAATTTGCAATAAGAAAATGTACATTTGAAATGTTTTTGTCTTGTGACTTATAAAACCTATTTGGCAAAGCTTGCTACCTGCTACAAGTTTCATTTTCAATCTAAAGAGATTAGCAGCTTGCATACAATGCACATCTCACAATGCTCATCACAATTAGTTGTTGATTGTATCTCCAAATTGGGATTATCCAGGATTGAAGTTTGTCATGCTCAGGGCAGTGACAATCTTATGGGGGACAGTCTGAGAATGTTAATCTGCAACAGATTTTGAAGCATTTACTGTATACTGTGAATTGCAACAGGTCCGTGTTTGTCTGCTGTGCATAGTGGGAACTCAAAATGTAGTAGATGTATTTTTATAACAATTTCGCTAACCTACTTTGCCTCAGCTTGTATTGAGTAATTTCTCAATTACCTTTTGTCATTTGTACTTCTTTTGAAGTCGTCTCAAAAAGTTTTTGGGAAAACTGCGGGGAAAATTTCTTTCATGCTAGTATATATATCACGGTTTTAATTCTGGATTGCACATTGCATATATAGCTACATTGAAAACATATACAATTTTGCTATAAAATGGTTTGGGTCTTGCACTGGATCTTAGTTGAACTGAGTATCAAATTTACATCTACACCGCCTAATTAAAATAACAAATGCAATGAAATATTTATATTCCAAACAGAATCTTAGGTTTTTTTCATTATAAATTTTTCACATTGATTTGTTTTGTTTCAGAAAGAAATTGTTTTGAACTAAGCAATTTCGCTATGTGCATTGAAAGATGCTTTGTGCGACACGACATAAAAATCATGAGCTATCCAACAAGACTTTCTGAAATATAGTCACTTTGCATTTTACTTTTCAAAAATAGTTATAAAAACATGTGGTTGTTATTGCTGTAGTTTCCCAATAAGAAGTTTTAAATAACTGCAGCCTCATATTTAATCCTATGTGCCAAGCAACTGCAACCTCTTTACTTTCCTGGTTTATAAATTTTTCTATATTTCTTATTCTTATGATGATGTATGTTATTTCAGGTTGCCATCAAAATTATTGACAAAAAGCAACTTAATCCCAGCAGCTTGCAAAAGGTAAATATGTTTTGAAAAGTTTGTGAGGTGTCAAGTTTATTGCCAAATGAGTTGTGAAATAATTGCAACCCACATTTGGTTCTTTTAGCTCTTGTGATGTAACTTTCATTTCTGGAAACTTGAAAGAAAATGGTTTGCACTTTTTTGTTGTAATTCAGTATCAGCTCTGAATGTTAGTCAGCTGTGGGGAGAAAGCAATGCTGTACAATTGCTTGTAAAAGGATAGTTTAATCAATCCTATTGTAGTTGCCCACAACTTAGAGTTTTGACTCCACTTACCTTACTCAACTAGGCAATGATTATCAAGTATGGATTTGCAAATGCCCCCATGAAGTTGTGGTGAAGGGATTATATTTCAAGGAATGCTAATGTGAANACAAACTTTTAATGCAAATCAATTTTTTTTCAAGTTGAAACAAAAAAATTGTGGATGATAGGCAGATTGCTCAAAGAAGTTGCAGAGACTTCTATAGATTTTTTGCCATTCTAATAAACTAAAGATGACCAAGCTTAGGCCCAGTATTTGTTTTGGATCTCATGGTTGAGGGAGTTTGTTTGAGAATGCCGTATAGTTCAAGTTTAAATTTATATTAAAATTAAATTATATTAGCAGAATTGTTAATTAGCAGAACTAATATTAGCAGAGCTAAATGTTGTTGGTCAGTCCACTCCAAAGGCTTGGCAAGCATGCGCACAGCCAACAGAGAAAAGCCACTACCACACAACCTTTGCAATTTCATGTCAAGCTTATAGCCACTCCCACACAATCTTTGCAATTTTATGTTATGCAGCCTGCTAGTTCAGCATCTATAGCAGGGTTCGCAACCTGTGGTATGCAAAGGTCTCCCAGGTGGAATGCGAGTAACTTCCATTTTTTCACAAAAACCTAGATTCACAGCTTTCTAGTTTATGTATTGCACTTTGTTTCTAAATAAATAAATTTTCCCGTAGCCTGCTATTCTTACTGTTCTGTAACATTATGACTTTCGATGAGCTGTTAGTAAATTTATCGACCAATTGGTAGAAGGTAAAAAAAAAACATGCATCAACCAATTTGTGGAAGGTAAACAAAAACAAAATCTCATTAAATTTACTGTGGTCTTTTATTGTATATTATTCTTCTGAATAAACTAAGATCAAATTAGTTGTTGTGGTAGAAGTGGTATGCATTGAAAATACGAGGTGCCCAAGTGGTACAAGGTCCTAAAAAGGTTGGGAACCCCTGATCTATAGGATGTATTTTTTCAACATATGGTTTGGTTTGGTCCAACATTAGAAACAGTTTGGATGCCGANAGGGCAGAAAAATTGTTAAATATACCAGAGTTTTCCAGAAAGCCCCGTCTTTAGTCNGCCCATGGGTGCTTAATTTAGGTGGGCGTTTATATGGTATTAATATTTGAGTTGAATACCCTACTGGTATTTGTACCTGTCACCTTACACGGTACGTTCAATGTTGTACCATACTGAGTTTGAATACTATTTGTAGCTGTCACCTTACACCAGTAGTCGGCAAACTTTTTTTATCACGGCCCAGATCACCTTTTCAATAGCTATTGAAAGCCCACTACATTTGAAACCACTAGAACAAAACAAATGATTGTTAAACAACAACATCAATCGTTTGTATAACAAAATGGCTTATAACGTTGACAATTATATAACCTTGACGAAAATTTTGAAATAAATATGGATTATAACTTCATTATTCAATTATTACCGTAACGACTTTGAATGTGTGGGTTTTGTGTGCATGTGTAGTTGTTCAGACCCAGGCAATATGCAACTGCCGTATAACACCCCAGGCGGTTATTTGGTTCACGTCTTATTTTTCCAATTTGTCTTTTGTCCATGTAATGGCCCAGGGCAGACTTCTGGAAAACCCTGGTACCGATTTTGCAGAGCCGAAGAAGATAACCAGTAGAAGTTACTCAAACTGTTAATTATTCTTTTCTCCTTGTCAAGTCCTTCAAATTTTGTTGCTGTTCGGTTTGTTTGATAAAAAAAAAAATTTACAGTCACCTGTACAAGTGTGCTGCTTATTTTACTTTTTACTTCACAGTTGATTTTTCAAAGGAAAAATAAAGAGTTGGTTTTGTTGGGTTTTGTGAGTGGGTTTTTTATAAAATCTCAAGTGTTTTTTTGGATTGGGTCCACTTACAATTTACATCAACCCTGGTGTTAACTAGCCACCTGTAAAACTACCTTGGCTCTGTAACAATAGAATTACTGTTTTTTTCTGCTGCCTGCACTGCTTGAGTTGTGTTCATACCAGGGATATGGCCCAGGGTTATTCAATACTTCATCAGCACAGTGGCCAGGTGAACTCTCACAAACGGCTAAAGCTCGATGCTTAAGGCCAGAAGTTTTTTTTTTGTTTTTATACATCAATATTTTCATTAGCAAGTTAATATTGTCTGGCTGGCCAGATTTTGATTTCAAAATCCAACACAGGCTAGCCTACTAGAGTACTCTGAGACTTCACAGTTATTAAACCAACAACTTTTAACTGATCTTTCTTTAGTCATCTGAATGTGTAAATTCTGGAATTGGGTATCACATGCAAGTTAGAACATACTTTTAAAATACTAAAAAAAACAAAAGGCCAAGTTCCCAACCTTGATTGATGTATCACTTTGAAACATGTTATCAAGAAGGTAGACATAATTTGTTGTTTTTTCTCTTGAATTCCAAACTTCATAACAAATATACCATATCTCAACTACCCTCAACCTCAACTCAAATATTAAAAACACTCTCAACTACAAAATTCATTCAGAATATCACACTGTGAGTGTTGTTTTATTTGGAGTGCAATATTATGTCACCTGAAAAGAAACTCATTGTGAAATTTGCATAGTTGCTTGTACTACTGAATTGACCTATCACCAGTGCATTTTGTCTCACGAAGTTCATACTATCAGCTGGGTATGTAAAGTTGAAATAAAAGAGTGTTGGGCTATGAATCTGAAGAAAAATTAGTTTGTATTGCAATGTCTGTGGTAGTTTTGCGGCTGTTGCTGTTTTACACTTATGATATTTGCAACAAACGAAAGACATGGACAACGGTTTCAACCATTATTTTGTTGTTTTCCTGGATTAATTATTATACGTTTTCCTATATTAATTGTGCTTTCATCGCTTGGCTGTTGTGCCAGCAAATTCATAATTAAAACAACACACATGCTCACACGTGTCATCGCATGCAGGCTTCATTGTCATTTAATGTTGCATTGTTTTTTCAGCTTTTCCGTGAAGTTAGAATTATGAAGAACTTGGATCACCCCAATATTGGTGAGTTTCATTATTGTCTTGTATTCTGGGCACCTTAAAATGCACCATTTTGATTTGCTTGCGGTTGCGTTTCTTCTCCGTCCATCACGCTGAAACAAGAGTTTTCTCAAGCCTGCGTGCAAGTGACTTACCTTCACTCCAAATCAATTATTTATGTGAATACGTAGTCTGGGTTAAATGAGACTTGCAAACGTGATACTTGCAGTTATTTTGTAATATATATTCATACTTACGAGTATATTCTGTTATGCAGTTGAAATTGAACGGAAGGCTTTTAAAATTTGCAGTGATCATTGCCGTTCGCGCCCGATCAAAATGCGCACCGTAATTACGTGCTTTCACCAAAAACACGCACTGCTGTCTTGAGACTGGCATGCAGTATGGTGCTGCAGTATTGGCGTTATGGCAGCAAAGAAACGTACACGCCGACCATGTTAGATTTTAGCGATGACTGTAAATCGATACTTTCATTGTGAATCAAGCTGTCTTGCAAGAATCAACTGCCCTCTGTCAAGGTTACACTCAATCAGTGCCACTTGCATTTTTCTAATGAAAACGTAGTTCAACAGGGCTATCTTCCCCTGCCTTAAAATAGAGCAGGGCTGAATGTGTTGATATGACCATCCCATTTTGTTGCAATAATTCTTTTAAAAGATTAAGCGTGCTACACCAATTTGGGCGTGCTGGTTTTGTGGTAAAAGTAAAATGGTGGTTCGTCATTTTCCCATATATCTTGCTACTAATTCGGTTTAAACCTTGTGTTTCATAACGTCACCACATTTGGGTGCTGCCATACGTCATGTTTTGTACAATTTTTTCAACATATTTAAAAAACAACATGGACACCAACGAAATGGAAACCGTGCTGCACATTTTGAAGCATCTGTTTTCGTTGTCAGAAGCAGTATGCAGTGAACGTCCACATGGTTTATTCAAATTATTGCTGATTTTTTGTTTGCAGTCAAGCTGTACGAAGTCATTGAGAATAGCAAACAACTGCTGCTTGTCATGGAGTACGCCAATGGAGGTAAAACAGTCCGTTCGATATTGGTTTAACATTCGCTTTCGACTTGGCCAACCTTCTACAAATTTAATTTAAGGCAGTTCTGGAGATTTGAAAGACATGGTTTAGTTCAGATGATAAATTAATCGGCTGTTGCCGACGTTTCTATCAAAGAATTCGCTCCTCGACACGTGTGTTGTGAAGACATTTTTATTTAAAATACATTTGTCTGCCTTACTCACGTTTGGCCACTTTCAAAGTTTGAAAGTACCTTTTCAAGTGCTTTTATCACTGCCGTCATTTTTAGGTCCGTCAAGATTTTTGATGGCCCTTGTCTGTTGTCTGACATTTTTAGCCTTTTGGGTGTATTTCTTGCGTCAAGTGCCGATGCCCTCAAGTAAAGAACTTCAGTGCTTCTATGTACTGGATTTCCAGCGCTACAAACTTAAATAGACAGCTTGTTATAGTTCTTTTTTGCAATTTGTTTCAAGTCTTGGAGTTACCTCTTTCTAAACTTGGCTGTGGTCAGTTGGTTTGCCAGCTGTTCGGCCATTACTTAAGAGCAATGAAGAATCACTCAGCTTTACCCTCTACGTCGCTGCGCAATGTGAATGAGATAGACAACAAAGCGAGACTTCGGCCAGTAATTAATCCGTTTCCCTCTGTAGGTGGACGCAGTCATGCAAAAAGTGAGCCACACGCACGCCGTTTTTTCACGTTGGAACTGCCCTAGGAGTTCCGTTAATAGTTCGAATGGCACGGTTTCGCGTTCACTGTTGCGCAATTAATTAACTGTGCAGCACCGGGCGTCAGTAGGTCAAATGCGAATTGCTGTGCTCGATTGAGGCACTTCAGAGAAAATAACATTTTCATAATGTCATGGAGAGTGTGTGAAGGGCCTGATGTCATTCACGTAAATCATAATAACCTTAACTTTCCCGCGATCTGTATACGTTCGTAATGTCGCCCGCACGGTAGAAACTACCCCACAAGCTGTTGGCGTTGATAAGTTTATGTCAAGCTGTGTGTGGCAGACATTTCGTGGTAACTTTGTGTTTGTTTTCAGCGAATGGAACGCGGTTTTTCGACAGTGATGAGGGATAAAAAATAAAGCTCGCGTGCCTCTTGAATTCTTAATTCTGTTTACCGCACGTCTGATTTCACGTGCTGGCTGTAGCCATGTGAAATGACGTCACTGTCGAAAATACGAACGCCACGCTTTACTTGCTTTCCGAACGAAATGTGCGGTAAACGTTCCTTATGATCCAACCTTTTTTGTAGGCGAAGTGTTCGACTACCTTGTAGCTCATGGGCGAATGAAAGAAAAAGAAGCTCGTGCGAAATTCAGACAGGTGAACTAGTAGTTACAGTGGTACATAATGCCTTTAGAGAATAGCAGCGCAGTCCTTGTTTGTCACGTTGTTGCGCCTGCGTCAAAGCGATGTTGTTCAGTGTAGCTTATAGAATGTAGTGATCTTGCGCTTTGGTTTTATTTGGTTGAATGGAATGTCTTCTAGACCGGTGTGTCAAAAGATGATCTTTTACAGATTGTCTCGTCGGTCCAGTACTTACATAGCAAAAACATCGTTCACAGAGACTTGAAGGTATGTTCTTTTTATTCACTCTGTTGTCGCGTTCTTGCTTGCGGATTGGTTGCGTGGCGATTTGATTGCACCACAAGGATTGCTGGTTTCCTCGCTTGTTGGGACATCAAGTTATATAACAAACTTTAAGTAAAACATGCTTCTTAAGGCCGTGGTTCTCGAATGGGGATACGCGTACTCCTTGGGCTACGCTAAGGTGTTCCAAGGGGTACACGAATTTTTAAGTGTCTTCATAATGAAACTCTAACGTAAAAGTACAATAATAATCATAGGTACAGTTCTAATTATTGTGCTCATGGTTACAGTTGAGAGGTTCTTGATGGACAAAATATTGCCCAAAGGGTACGTCACTGAAAAAAGGTTGAAACACTGGCAGCTGGGCATTGATCTTCTTCCCTGGGATCATCTGCCTGCACGTGCGTTGCCTATGCACAGGGGTTTTTTGAGGTGTTTTAGGGGCCCTAGAATTGAAAATCGGGTCCCTAGAATCAGAGAAAATTATCATCGGGTCCCTATAATGAGAGAAAATCGGAGGACAATGTTTTGATTTAAGCAACTTTTCACCAAACGCGCACACCATTAAAACCCATGTACTTGATTTATTGAGTCCAGAACATCTTTTTTAACCACTTCCCGTTAAAACCGAAAACTAAGGTTTAAGTCATAGTTTCCCACATGCTGGTCGTGTTTGCGAAAAGCTTTGCTGCTGATGCTCGGCTCTCAGCTTGTATCAAGCTCTTTCACGGCAGTTGATTTCTCTTCAGTCTTATTGTGGCCAAAAGGGGATTTCAATAATTTTGTCGCCGCGCAATTACTCACTGTTCACTGCTGTTTGTTGTTGAGCAAACGATGATTTAAAATTTATCGCTTTGCCTTAACGTCATTCTGGCTTCATCGAGCTCACCAGTAGTAAAATACTTTAATAGTGATTGTTAATTTTCGAAAAGACTGACAAACTAATGGTTGGTGCGTAAACTTTCACTTTGGATTGGGCCTTAATATCTTTTCTTAGAAACTTCGTTGCACCCCAAGACCGCTTTACCAGTTGCCGGTTGAAAACTTAAGTGGTAGACAGAAGCGAGCGAGGCCACAGCAAACAACACTACGTTGCGTTTTTTATTCGGAACGATAAAGACACTTATCGTCGAATGTGAATTTTGTTGCGGTCTTAATTGAAGTGCATGTTTTCCAGGCCGAAAACCTGCTGCTCGACGCTGATATGAACATCAAGATCGCCGACTTCGGTTTCAGCAACGAATTCACTCCCGGTCGTAAATTGGACACGTTTTGCGGGAGCCCGCCTTACGCTGCGCCCGAGCTTTTCCAGGTGCGTCGTTTGGGAACAAAAACTGCCTGGGAAATTCTTCTGCTTCATCCCGTTTGTCTCTTTCTGTCCATTATTATCGGGTGTTTTTCTTCTTTGTTACGCAACAGTCGGCCTGAAATTTTGCGTGTGTATTGTCTCGAAGTGCACTTGTCTCTTGCGCATCAACACCTCTTGTTCAGTTAAATTTCATTTCCGTTCGGCGATTGATTTATGAGAGTCGAAACAAGGTTCGTGTTTGGAGCCTACCCTGCTTCGCCGGGAGAGATACTGCCAACCCATGCACTCTGCATCAGCCAAACGTCTTGTAGGACGGTCGCGGTGCAATCCGTTGTTTCTTCGGGTCTTGCTGTAGAGCAGTTCCCGCTTCAAGAATTATCATTACAAGCCGAAAACCATGACTTCTGTTGTATCCCAGCATGGTATTTCGACTCAGCAATACGTTTTCTCATGAACTCTTAGATTTAAAATGCGTGGAATGATTAAGGAGGGGACTAATCGGGCCAAGAACCCGTTTGTATCCGGAGGTTCAAAACGCTTGCTGGGGTAGGATGAGAAGTGCTGGAGTGTGTGAATGTGAAATGAAAAGCAACCGGATGAAGCTGCAACAATCTTACGCGATATTCGCATGTTCCTGAAACTAACGAGTGGATTTCAGCACTTTGCAGAGATGAAAGATGAGTTTTACTTGTTTTTTTGCTGCGTAATTTCAATTTGAGCATCGATGTTGCAGGGCAAGAAGTACGACGGACCTGAAGTCGATGTTTGGTCGCTCGGCGTTATCCTCTACACGTTAGTTAGCGGATCTTTACCTTTCGACGGACAGAACCTGAAAGTACGTTCTGCTTGTGTTTTCTTGATCTCGGGGTCCCGGATGTCGATTACGTCGTCAGTCACCTTTTCTAGCCTGTGTCCAGGAAGTATTGCATGCGTTGGCAGCACCGAGCTGCGTCAGTCTCAATATGCCGCTTCAGCAAAATGTTGTTTCAAGCAAAAACCCTTGGTTGTTTAATTGCTGTCTGTTCTCGTTTAATTAACACTGATTTTTTATATTGAGTATAGCCCAAGGGTCTTCAAACTTTTTTATCCGAGGACCACATAACCCTATTACACAGCAGTTCGAGCGCCGGGGATATTTCGTAATGTGATGGTTTCGGGTTATATTACATTCTACCAAATCAGCAAGTTTTTCGTAAATATATTTTTCATTATTGACAAAATGTCTTCGCGGGCATGATGACATGGCTTTGTGGGTCGTAGTGTGGAAACCGCTGGTATAGCCTACCACGCCAGGTTTGTCTTCCACTGTCTTTCCTGCTTTGATTTCGCAATAGTCGCTAGCTCTGCTGCCTACTTACTTGCGGTGAAAAAGAGACAGCGGCTAAAATTTTAACTCCGCGCCTAATTTATTTTTATTCCGAAAGCCTAGTAAATTAAATTATATTGTGAACTTGAGATATGGCTCATTTTGCCTTTCCTGTTCTTAATGCAGGGCAAGCTTTTTTCCTACAATTTTGATGTAATGAATGCCAAGGGCAAAGATGATGATGTAAAAGCAAATCTTGTTCTTGATGTTCACTCAGACGGCCAAACACGCTTTGCAGACCGTTTCATCGTCTTGTGCCATAACTTCGGATGCGCGTTCGCTGTTCCATGCCGTTAATTTTTCAATCTACCGGTAGCCTCTCAGACTTGCGTAGCTGGCTGGCGAGCAGCAGTAGTGAGGTCTGGGTGGAAATCGATTTGTTTTGTTTTCCATTCGGCTGCTCTGTATCAATGGTCTTTTCGTCGGGCTGTTATCGCCGAAGCCCGACGCTTGATTCTCGTCAGAATCTGATCGCTTAGGCTTGCGTTGCTGGTCTGTGGACGAGAAGCGGGAAGTGATCGTGGCTGGAATTCGATAAAGACCGTGCAAAAATGATTCGAAATCCTAAGCATTCTTTTGCGTCGCTCACTTGAACAAGTTTCTGATAATAATTTTTGCTGTTACAGAGAAATAACCTGCAGTACTTGTTAAACAGGTATATCCAAGGATGTTTCAATCATTTTGAAGATAAACACGACATGCCTCAGGCTTCCATCAGAACGTTGATATTCCGTTCTGTCGCCCCTACTACGCCTGTCACTTGTCCAATGTCGCACGGGATGTTGTGCAATAGCTTTCGTCACAAGGTTTAGCCCGGAGCAAGTTTGAATATTGCTCTCCTGCGTCACAAAAATCTGTCTGTTGTTTGAAAGACGCCACCACACAAAACAGCAAAGCAAACGTCTGTGCCCAACATGCCTTTACAGCGGGTGTGTGCTTTATCAAAATGCCTCCAATGGGAAATAGAGCTGTTTAGTTCCGGTGTTTTTAACACGACTGCGCGTTTTTTCTTGTCAGGAATTGAGAGAGCGCGTGCTGCGCGGAAAGTACAGAATCCCCTTCTACATGTCGACCGATTGCGAGCAGTTGCTGAAAAAGTTCCTTGTCCTGAACCCGACACGACGCGGAACACTCACCGTAAGTTTTTAATTGACTTTTCTCGCCGCAGCCGATCGCGCCTCGCGGGCATTTTCCGCCGATCTTGTCGAACATCGCTCGCCCCGGTAGGTGCTGTCGCACAATTGCCATTGATGACCGGCTTTTTCGGCCTTTCTCGTCGAACCGCGGAAGAGTCAATCGCGCGAGCGCGCGCGTATTTACTGTCCTCGGGTGATTTATAAACCGTGGTGGACTTTTCGTTTCGGCAGCGTCTGCTCACAACAGTATCCGGCCGTGGCGACGCGTTGAAAGCCGTTTCGTTAATCAGAGGAAGCGGGCTGCTGACATTCGCGGCCTCGCCTGCCAATTGATTCGCTCGATCGTCTCATCTGGCTGCTATCTGTCCATCCCCAGCATGTATTCACTCACGCGCGTCAAGACAGAAGCTTTTCAGCGCACTCTGTGCTGCCGCGCCGCTGTCTTTTGCTTGAAAGACTCGATTTGTTTCGCGTCGCAGGCCGCCATGTCGGACAAGTGGATGAACATCGGGTACGACGACGATCAGCTGAAGCCGTACCAAGACAAATCGTTCGACGACAAAGACCAGGCGCGGCTAGGTTGGTTCGCTGTCGGGAGCAAACGGGCGCCTTTTTTCGTTTTTCAGTTCTTCGCTTCCGTCTTTATTGTCTTTGTTGGAGGGCGTGCTCGTGCCGAAACGTGCGTGAGTGCGTGCGGTTTAACTCGGAACGGGGACCTCTTCATAGAAATCGCGGCCTTGCGGTAAGCTGGTCGTTTGAGCGTTGTACGCGCGTCCGGCTCCTCGGAGCCGCACGGGCCCAGGTGCGTACGCCCGTCGCCTTGCCAACCTTGCGTGGAGCTTTCCTGTGACGCAAAATTCGGATATTCGCGCCGCCGTTTCCAAGCCCCGACGTGATGGTGGTGAGCTCGCAGTCTGTCGTAGGAAATTCGCTTGCGAAAAGTTTTGCCATTGACCCAGTGATTGCCGTTTGATGGTTGCCTTTCGCGATCAAAGTGCGTGTAGGTTTCCGGGACGTCCGCTCCAGGTTTTCATTGTCCTAATGAAGCCCATCTGAGTAGGTAAGCGAAGCGAAAAGACGGCACGAAACTAAGGGTCCGGCAGGAGAAAAACTTCAATTTGTCCGGGAATAATAGACGCACGTGCAACAAATTAACATGAGTAACAACGAGCGCAACGTCCTTTGGGCGAATCGTTGACCTTTTTATTCGAGGGGAAACCTCTGAAAGTGATACAAATATTGTTGGAGTGCGCAGTTATTACAGAAGTCACCATTGGCTGGCCTGTGTAAGGTGGCAAGGTATATCATCTTGAGCGTTGTGGAAGCGCACGGCAAATCTTAGTTCCTTTCGCACGCATAAGAAAGAATGTTTGTCTCCTCAGGAAGCTGCTTGCTTGAAAAAGCTTCCTGTCAATGCGGTGAACCACCGGTGCCCCCCGCGTCAACTGCTATTCATAGCGCGCAGTCATAAATGACGAAGAGAACCTGTCTATGGCCTTGGAAACATTTAAGCTTCGTAGACAATTAAATATAAGACAGCTGAGAAGTTCTACAGCATACAATTTAATTTGAATTTTGGTCCCGTTCTTCTGGCACTCATTTGAATCAAATTTGAAAATTTTGAAAGGTCCGCTGCGAGCAACGTCCGCGTTGTTTGAAATTGCTCACTCGTGCGGAAACTTCGCAATCGCTGTTAGGTCATGCTGGAACCGTGCTACAGAAACATGCATCGAATCAAATCAATTGTATATTTCGCGTAGTATGGACGCGTGGTATGTTAAATAAAAAAAGATGAGTACGAGGCTAATGTGCGCGAGGTCAACAAGACCTGGCAATCCTGACTGGTAAATCACTGATATAGTTAAAAAAAATAGCATTTACCCAAGCGTAGGTAAAGTGACCATTCAAAATATGTGGAATGGAGTTTTGGTCAGCAGTTTGAATATAATTATATAGAGGATTGTAATCCTCAGCTTCTAACATTGATATATTGTTGCTTGGTTTGGTTTTGTTTAGAAGTTCGTTAGTGAGTTTTCAAACTTGATGGGTTGAATTTGTACAAATTATTTTCTATAATAAACAGTTTCATGTTTATTTTTAACGTGGGGAAAGGTGACTGTATAGTTTAAAGCGAGTATTGAACAGTTTTTTTTTGTCCATAACCATTTCTATTTTAATCAATTGGAGTAAACCCTATCACAAGTGTACTACGAAGGCAAGCTCTCGCTGTATCTTTTGCAGTATCGGAGAGTGGTTGTTCACGACAAACAAAAAATGTCAAATGACATGTTAACCTTAACATCCATATCTGTTACATCCTAGATATAGTTAATGGTGAGAATTTGCTCTAAATCAGTTAAAAAAGAGGATCTATAGGAATCTTTTTGAGTAGAACTTCTGCAAAATGTCGTTGGCCTTGGCGTTTTCGTATTTTCAATTAATACGGAAGTTGCAAGATGACCACTGATGTCTAACTCAATAAACCTGAATATATAGAGAGTTTTGTATGTCACTAGAGTATAAATGACCAAGTAAAGAATCTGGACCATTAGGTATAACTCCTGTGGGAATGTTTATCAGCGAATACGCTTTAAGTAAAGGAAACAAAGATTAGTCGTAAAGTAAAACAAACCGCAGCTCTAATTGTCGCGTCTCGCAGCTTTGCTTAGCACGCTATCAAACAGTTGCATCCAACGTTCCCGCTAAGAGCTTGCTCAGTGTGCGCGGAATGGAAGGCCGTGTGAGCTCAAATCTCAAAGGTGGGGCTTGCGTCCGATTGAAAGCACGTATTGAGTTTGTCTTGTCAATACTTATGCAGTGCGCGGCAGAACGAAAGTACTGCGCGGGTGTTCTCGGCCGCCGCGCAGCTCAGAGGGAACATTGGTTGCATCAGACAAAGATACAATGCTAACGCGCCGTCTATTGCAACTGGAGAATTGTACCGGAACGGAGCGAGTTGCCTGGCAACCGGCACTGACCGAACTCCAACGCTTTTGCAGACGCCATGGTAGAGATGGGCTACGACAAGGGCGAAGTGGAGCATTCTCTGCGCACGCGCGCTTACGACGACCCGTTCGCCACCTACCTGCTTCTCGGCACCAAGCCGTCCGAGGTGAGAACGCCCTTTCATGCGCTGACAAATCTCGCCTGCTCCTTGTCGCGCTGCAGGCGTCACAAACGCAGCGCGCGAAGAGGAAGTGATGTGTTGTGACTGAGAGCGGGATGTGATGCCACGAGCGTGTTGCAACAGTTTCACGCATCACGTTAGTACTGCTGTTTGCGGGATAGTACAGCCAGTTTGTCAATGAATACAGTTCGGCGCAACGCAGCTTCATTCTGCGTCTGCAGTCGATCGCGGCCTTCGTCGCGAGTACTTGTTCGGGTCAACACTCGATAGTACGCGCCGTGGCAATATTTTTGAACGAACTCGTGTGACGAAAGACACAGAAAATACTGGTCTGCGTGATTGAAATCGGATAACGGTTTGTTTTGCTGAAACTTCGTCAAGAGCGTTTATGCCGCTTGCACAAGGGCGAAACTTCCCGGTGAGCTTCCGCACGCGCCTCCATATTATACGGCCGCACTTAACCGCAAGTAAACAACCCGCTCAAGATTTCTTTCTTCACGTGTTGCAAGTTGGCGCTCGCCGCAGATTATTTGCGAGTCGAGATCATTTGATCGAAGTGCTGCTGCGTTGTTTTCGTCAGCTCTGCGACTCCACCGCCTCGCGATCGAGCAGCGCGCTCTCGCTGAGGCAGGTCGGGCAGCCGTCGCCCTCCAATCAACACCTTCGCAAAGTGCACCGCAGCGTTTCGGCCAATCAGAAGCCGCGAAGACTCAGCACCGAGAGTGAGTCAGCCTTTGTTGGTTAGCGTTCGAGTTCGCTCGCCACGCGAAGTCGTGCCACTCGTCACGGCATGACCGAGTTCGGTGGATGATGAAAACGCACTTGGCGATCGTAAAATTTATCTCGTCTCTCGTTAGTGTATGTCGGTGAAAAGCTTCTGTGAACAGAAATCGTCAGCCCGACTGACACAACTTTCTGTGTAAAGCCAGGTAAAAAACGTGCGAACAAGTCGTTTTCGTATTGATCCAGCTGTTTTTCTTTGTTGCGATATTTTGTTGTTAATTGCACCAATAACCAATCACGTAACAATTGTGGTTCGATCTTGATTCGTGTTGCCGTTAAATGTGACGTTTGCTTAAACCTGTATCTTCTGTCTTCCAAACAGGTTGCATGCAGTGGCGTAAGTGATGGGTGGCAGGGGGGCGAGCCGTCCCCCTGGAAAGCTAATTGTAAAAACTGGACCCCTTTAGCCGACATTTTGATATTCAATATATTACTTTGGTTTTCAGTAGGTTGTTTTTCGGAGTGTTTCAGGCTTTTTAGCTACTATAGACATCTACGACATCCGGATTCACTATCATTTCTTAACTTTTGTTCTGAGTGTTAGCTAAGTGGCCCACCTCAACTAAGTTTTGACCCTCCCTAGCTCAAATCGTGCCGCCATAAAGCCCTTTGTGATAGCTGAAGCGTTTGTTGTTTTTTTGATTTGGTCCAAAACTATGCGGTCGAAAACCTTTGTCGAAATGTTTAGCCGTAACAGACGCTTTTAACGCCGTATCTGCGAAAACTTGCAGCTTAAGCAAGTTCTATTTCAAAAGGACTGCATCAGCACGGCGAGCGTTGTTGCCCGCGAACAGCGTACAGTGGACACAGCGTTGCCAGAGAGCCTTGCAAGCGGTTGACATTCTCAGTTAGTGCCAGGGAAAGGCCGAGAGATAAGATGAGATTAGTGCGAGAATACCTGAACAAAAACCCTGATGCCGCCGAGGATGCGAGGCTCCAGTTTTCGGCTCACGCGAGCAAGGCAGCAACGTGCGAGCCGGGGAAAGGCGACATGGCTGTTCTCACTGCCGAGGAAGGTTACTGCAAACAGTTGCATAGCGTTTCTGTATTTTGTTGTTGTTTTTTAATGTTTTGCTTTGCAATTTTTCTGCATGTCCGAGCATCGACGCCAGCTTTGTGGCATAGTTGTAAATGTATTTTTGAAGCAGATATTTTGGCCAGACGAGAAGTGGAATGGCAGCAAGCAGAACCTTGATTTTGCGTCACAAATTGTGATGACTTTGTTGCATCGGACAGTCCTAGATTATTAAATTATGTCGAGTTCTTCCGCGAAACAATTGGCAAATTTCTATTGGTTGTACAAAATGATGAAAGTGTTTTGAACACCATCTTCTCTAATTTTTTGTTGAAGGTGCCGCATAAATATCTTAATGGCAAGTTCTTGTTTCTGAAATTGAATTGCCGTCCGACAGGCGGTTTAGCGTTTTCCATTAACACGTTCTATTATGCAATAGGATCTGCGTTATATCTGCTAGCGTGCCGATCAACGTACTTATTCGTGGCACTGGCTTTTTACTCCAAAACTGCAGTCGCGAAGTGTCTTGGTTTTATCGTGTCACGTGACGGTTTCCGCGGAAGCTTCCCGCTACCCAGTCACTCATCCCACCCACAACTGCGTAGTAATCGTCGCGATGCTTGGCTGACAATCGTTCGTACGTTTTTTTTCAGACGCGAAGGCGACCGGCAACGCAACAAAAGGCGTTGCCCGCTCCACCTCCGCCCACCACCACGGCGCCGTGCGCAACGGTGAATCCCCTCATATAAACATCGGCGCGATTTCGGAAGACGCCAGCGCCGGGTAAGTCGGTCAGCCAGTGCTCATCTCAAAAGTTGCACCGCGGTCTCGAGCCGCAACATAATTGCTTTTGTTTAAATTGCTTCCCTCGTCTTGTTAGTGTGATGCACTATTGGGTCAGGAGGTTGTGTTTTATAAACACACTAAGCCAGTGGTTCTTAACCGGGGGTACACGTACCACTTGGGGGTACGAGGAGCCAAAGCAGGGGGTACGAAGCACCAAAGAATTTGTGACACCATGTGAACTACGTTGGTAACAGTTACTTGCCTTCAGACAAGGGGTACGAGAGAATTTTATGAAAGCTCAGGGGGTACAAGTGCGTAGAAAGGGTAAGAACCACTGCACTAAGCTTCGTGTGGGCACCATGGACAGGGTTAAAGGCGCTTCTGACACGGCCCACAATTTAAAAGTTTCTGAGCTGTTTCTGGAATATTAACGGCGCACATGAGATGGCTATCAAATTTGTTTGCCTTCAACGAGAAATGTAGGAGGAATCCTGGCACTTGTCAAAACGCAATCTCGCGATGATGTGCCTGCAGCTGGCACGAATCGAATAGTAAGCTCACGTTGTGCATGTTTTTTTCTTGCGCTCGTTGGCCTGTAAATGTACGGGGTTGGTTTCGTGGTGGGAAAAAGTGGTTTAAAATGCCTGTCAAGTTGGCAACGTTCTGAAAAATATTGCCATCAGGCGTTCACTTCTTTAATTTGCTCCAGTTTTTAAAACCCAATTTTGTGCAAAGAGTATTTGGCGTGTCTGCTATGGAAAACAAATCAAGTGGTGTTTTAGTGTGTGGAAAATCTCTATCGCAGTACGTAGATCGCTATTGCCAATTATATTTAAAGTAATTTTTGCTTCAGGATGGGAGTGGCAGTCAGCACTTCTAATTTTAAGTGAATTCACGCTCAGTCAATTCAGCATTGGAATATTTAGCATGAGTGATCGAGGGGTTTGTTTAAGCGGTTGTTATTTTTCCATTTTCTGACAAACTAGCATCTGCTTTCTTGTCAGGTTAACCAACGCGGCTCTGGCTTCGTCGGCCGCGAACCCCAACAAAGCGGAAATCCCGATATCTCAGCGACCGGATTCAGCGAAGGTGAGAGCTGCTGCGGCGCGCCTCTCACCAGATGAGGCTGACAGGCGATTTCTGGATTATTTGCTGACCGTGCCTCCCGGTTTTTGGGGCCGGGACAATCCCGGTTTTTGGGTCCCCGTCTCGGAGAACCAGTCCTGGGGGCTGTAGGCAGTATTCCCTCTGATTTGCGCAACTGCGCAGCACCACCACCAAACTATTTGCGCAGTGAAATCTCATTCTCCGCACTTGAAACATTCCAAATTTAATGTCGCACACATATATATTTATATATATATATATATCGCATAGATCTTTCGCCACAGGAAACGCTTCACTGGTTGTGCGTCTACATGGTTGCGCAACGCATTAAAACAAACATTTGCTCAGTGTAACATCTTCTTAGAGTGAACACTGGCTGCAGTCAACAGGAAATAGTAAGGGTTGTGACGGGAAACGATGAGGGATGAGCGTGAAATTTGCCATCTAAACTATGCAGATCCGTTTTAGGGAAAATTGTGGTCTCTCTATTTCTGGTTGATGTTATAATACTTCCTAGCTTTTACTTAACGACGTGTTGGGCACCACGAACTTTGTCGCGGTGCGACCTATAAAAATGTCGGCTTCTTGATTATTTACTCTGTTTGCTTTATTTCCTTGGTAATATAAAAACAGAAGTAGAGCCCAGCCAATCCTGATCGAACCCGTTCACTTGAATCGTCTCGTTTGAAGATTGTCGCACTGGCTCGTCAAAAATAATTTCAATTGATTTACAATTTTAAAAAATATCACTCGTCTTGCTGTGTGCTGCTCCTGAAAAACGATTTTTTGTTACTTTTCTGGAAACGGCTTATGGTTTCGTAAAATAGGAAATCGGAAGTTGTAGCGGATTTCGTGGCGTTTAGAGTTAGACATATTTTCCCTGCCCCTCGTAAGCCTTTTCTGCGTTCATTACTTCGTGAGGAGTCGGGTGACACGACAGTGGACAGTTGTTGGCGTATACTTCTCGTTGATGAACGAGCAGTCGTCAACTAGGAAAAATAACTTTGTGATGCGTTTGCTGCACGCGCTCAGGGTTGACTCGACGATGGCAGGCTACAGGTCGGTAACAGAGCCATGCTGTCGTACTTGCAGCGCAGGCGCGATGAACCCTTCAATGTTTGATGTTTAAAATGAAACATCCTGGTAAACAACCTTTGCGCTGCACGCCGCGTTCGGTCGCGCGAAGATAGTGACGTCACAATACAAAGCGGCGCAGTTGCAACTAACTGGTACAGTACTTAGTTCTCTTGACCTTGCGCAACGCGATTTTCGGTGGACAATCACCCACTTGACACTGCACTGTTATCGGATTGACGCGCGAGCGATTCGTCGCCCTTGGCTTACCTTCGTGAACGCACTTGCGAACTCGATTTTGGGGCGTTTTTACACTGTGCGGAATTCGAAGATTTGCTTCGTGCGATTGGCCTACGGCAGGGGTCTCCAAACTTTTTTGTTCGAGGGCCACATAAGCTGTTACTCAACAGTCCGAGGGCCACATAAGCTGTTACTCAACAGTCCGAGGGCCGGACATCTTACAA
>JGI24158J21664_10001381_pt1 | contig 27171 bp, 12 predicted proteins | sample Ectturendosymbi3_FD_21664 | JGI IMG/M metagenome (IMG submission 21664) | reverse complement strand
TCTTGGAGGTTCAGCGACTCTGGCCTCCATTTTTCGGCGGAAGGAGACTGGCTACAAAAGACGTCAGTTTGGATAAATACAAAATTCCTAAGGTAAGTTTCGTTGTGCGTGAAACGTTCCAGTGAGCAATTTTTCAGCAGCAGATATAAAATACTACCATTTTGTTGTGCAATACGTCTGGGCAAATTTCTATCCATATACTGTGTATAACATTCTGTGTGATATAACATGATATGAAAAGCATTGTGCCAATAATCTGGTCAACACGTCTTCTCAAGCAGTGTCAGGATTTTCTGTCACTCAGACAAAGTAGCAGCAAATTAAACCATAAAATCGTTCTACGAAAAAGCCAGTTTTGCCACCTACCCGAAGTTACTAACTTCCTGATTATTAACATTAAGGCTTTGCAATCGTATTGCCATGGGGATGCTGCGACAAGAAAAACCGGTCAGGGCTCTTTCAGAAACGGCAAATATGATCATCATCTGCAGTTCCGGCGCAAATATTTACTTTTCCGACCCAAGCACACATCTCGTTACACCGGCATAAAAAAGCAAGCTGGACATACCAGTTTGATGACGAGATTAGGACAACGCTGTGACGATATCACGTACCTGACGGCCGTTGCACAAGTTTGCGCCTGGATTATGCGGCTGCCTCAAGTGTTTGCTCACTTCTGGCGTCGCCGATTGTTTGTCCAGTTGCATTAGACAAGGTTAGCAAATCGAAAGCAGCAAAACCGCCCGGCAGTAACCGGATTTTCGCGCACAGAGCCAAGCCATTCGCTGTTCCATCACGCTGATTTTCGCAAGTAATCTGTTATTTTGCTGTCCCGGCGTAGGCGTTTGAGTGCGTACACAGGAAACGTGTTTTTTACGCAAAGCAGCGACGTCTCAACCGAGCGACGCATGCGGCATGTGCGGTTTGTGTAATCTCTCTCGTTTTTTTGCTGCTTTTGTCTGATTGCGAAAGCTGACGAAGCATTAACCGATTGCGCTCTCACGTTTGCCGCACGGCACAGTAACCACATTATTATTCCAATTTCACGCGCCGCAAGCAATGGTTTACGGTTCGACGGATTAAAAAAATCAAACAGCGCATCAACTGTTTCTGAATTGGACCCAAACTTCAGTGCAAGCGAGCGCGATTCACTGTTTCCGCCAATGCCGCGTACAATTCGTCAGGCCTGTCCTGTCTCCAACGAACAACTGAATTAATTGTCAGGTTCTCATTCAGTTCCTGTTTAATAAGCGGACATTTGTACGCCACCTCGACACTCTCGAGCAGTGCTTCCAGTAAAAACTTTGGGGGTACTTTCTTTCAGATGCAGAAACACCTACGACTAACACTTTCGCTAATGACATAACCACAGACGAGGGGTGCCCAATTTTCAGCGGTAGGGGTTCCCGGGGCAGCAAAAATTAAGAACCAGTGGGGAGCTGGTTTGCACGGGTAGAGTTAGCTTGTTCGTAAAGTCATCCAGGGGTGTTTTGATTGTACGGCTTTGTTTTGCTTCAAAGTGCAGAGCAGCATTTAAGGATTCATGCGTTGACGTTTATCAATTGTAGCTTTTTGTATCCGCGTGCGTGCAGTTGACATTAGAGCGGTTTTCCTAGAGATAGGCGCGTGATAGGTTAGGATCGGGTTGAGGGCTTGATTCGAATTTGCGAAACCTTCGAGTTTGAACCTGGCTGTGAATTATAAGCGTTTTCGCAACACGTAATTAACTTTTCTGCCATTTTAATAAAAAAAACGGCGAAGTCAGAAACGCCGCCGCAGAATTTGTGCAACCGCAGGCGTCCTTCCCCAGACATCAAGAGTGATAGCATCATTTCCTTGCGAAGGCCAGAAGAGGGCTTTCAATCAAAACTCTAATAAGTCGCCGTAATCTCGTCGTAATCGCGCCACTGATAATTTTTTACATGACAACTACAAATTAATGCATTGCTGCCCGCACGTCACAATGATTCATCCTTGCGTGCAACTGACTTGCGGCTTTTCAGGTCGATATTTGGGTCAGCTTTCTTGATTTGTCATTTCGCCTGGAGGCAGAAGAAAAGTTTGACAGCAAAGTTGACGGTTTTGTTGCTTGTTTTTTTTTAACGCAATCATAATTTATTTAAAGTACAGCGAAAGATTGTGGCTGGCAGTGACAGCGATGCTGACGACATGAGGTAGTGTGCAATAATACCGGTGCACATCAATCACTCTGCCTAGTCCAATTAAAGTGTCTTGTGCTGCGTTCGTTCCATTCCAATTCTGAAATGATTTGAAAGCGTGAATATTGCGCTTTTTCAGTGGCCTTGATCAGATATCTTCCATGCAGATCCTATACCACAAATCTGATGACCTGTTTTACCGATTACCCTTATCAGTGCATTGCAGGACCACAAACAATACCAACCGTGCTTAAAGCGTGACTCGCCAACGTTTGCTAATGCTGTTCAAGGGTCAGTCAGTCGTTCTAGCAAAATTTTACCGTTCACAAAGATCGGCTTATTGCACATTTCGGAAAAAACATTTTTTCTGCTTTTTCAAAGCCTTCATTTAAAACCAGACGTGAACAGAAAAGAGTCTTGCAGAGTGAAGGAAGAAACGCTGACCCTCACACAAAAGATTTAGCCGTTGACAATGTCACATTGTGTCAAGATTTTTCTTGGAAACTCTAGCGATGTATCGATGATCTTTGCCACCATTTACTAAACGTCTCTCGGGCTTAGGCGCACCAACCATTGTGGTAATGAGAGCGCCTTGAGTTATGCTATTGAGCTCGAAATGATATGGCACTCGAATTAAATGCAGACCGGGATGTATCAGCGCATAATTAAACTATAACAACGAATTACTTGCCGACACGCTTTTCATTTTTGTCAGTCTTTACATTTTTGCGGCGAAATCGACGCCGGGCCCGACGAAGCACTTGAAACTTGTCTTTCTTACTTTACACATGCATAATTACGAGAACGTGAAATCCTAAGTTTTCCTTTGCGCGCCTAAGTGTTCAACGCAGTTGTTGCGAAAGCGAATATCGCTACTGACCAGCACCGTGGGCTCGGTCCATCGCATCGTCATAAAATCTTCAGCAAGCATCAAGCGACGCTTTTGTCACACCTTAACATCGCGTTCTCTCTTTCGCTCAGGATTACGCGGTCGTATACGTCTCGCATCTCGCCCACCGCGATCCGAACGTGTTTCCCAATCCGGAATGCTTTCAACCTGACCGCTGGTCGTCCCGGTAAGGTTTCAAAATTCCTCTGGAAAGCATTTTCTTCTTCGCCTGATTTTCTCCTCACTTCAGCGCATCAAGGCACGCGCATGGAATGTTGTCCGTTGAGCTGGCACTTGAAGCGCTGTCGCTCCTTGAAAGAATTAATTTTTTTTCTCTTCAGTAAATAAGCTCCTTAGTTCTAATGTACAGTTCTCGGCACCGCGAACTATATCCGTACCTCTCTAACCATTTTTGTCAAGCTATTTTTAGAATGCTTGTATAAATTTGTCGTTTCTTGTTGTTTTTTGAAATTCCAAAGTGTCGCATCAAGTGTTTGCTGAGAAAACATCAGCCCACGCGCTTTTGCGTCGTGAATCACGCCAGATACACCGCTTATCGCTTCGCCCTCGCGGTTGCAGGAACGTCAACGACAAGGACCTGGTTTTCTGTTTCGGCGCCGGCCCGCGTTGCTGCATCGGCCGCAGTTTCATCCAGGAGCTGCTTCGCGACGTCGCCGGAAGACTCGTGCGTGATTACGACTGGAACATGTCGTCATCAGCCCGTAGCGACGCAGTCACCTACAAACACCTTCCCGTCGCGCGACCCGTCGATCTGCCTTTGATGTCTTTTGAGCGCTTGCGCGATTGAAGACGTCTTATTTCGTGTGCATTTCTCCCCTGAGCGTAAAAAACTCCCTCTGGTCTGATGCCACTGTTTTGGGTCTGTGACGTCACAAAGTGTTATTGCTCGAATGTCGTGTTTGCAACTTCTAAACTTGAAACGATTGCGAAGGTGACTGTGTACTCCGTGTTGTCGCCAAATTCGACATCTTGCTTGTCTCATTCCAAACGCACGTTCATATGACGCAACATCACAGTGAGTTATTTTTTGGGGGAGCCTGTTTTAAACAAGCTTGCTCATCGATTTTCACGCTTTCGTCACAACTTAACATCGCGTTCTTGCTTTCGCTCAGGATTACGCGGTCGCATACGTCTGACGTCTTGCACGTCGCGATCAGAGCTTTCTTTTTCTATTTTGATTACTATTGCCCTTGTCAGTTCAGTGACTTGCACTTGTCCAAAGCAGGCATCACCAAACGTTTTTACAAAGGACCAGGCAAAAGCACTTTGTTCAATTTAAGCAGTGAACCAAAAGGGAAAAGCAACAATCCCCGTCGTTCAGTGCAATTCGTGGCCCGGTGCGGTTTTCTGGAATCCGGATAAACGGTTATTGACAACATCATTGCATATTTGCTCTGTTGTGCCACAGAGCAGTGAGTCCGTAACACTATCCTCTGCAGCTTGACGACCCCTGCTCCCCTGGATCATCAAGTTTCATCTTAGTGGGCAGTAGAATTTCGTTTTGGAATAGCTTAGTGAAGCGGTAGGCAATTAATTTGGCTCGAGGACCACTTTGAGAAAGCCGCGTTTTGGGCAGGGCCGTGCCTTCTAATTTGGTCGGAAAATAAATGAAAAGTTTTTATTATAATTCTTCTTGTGCAAATGCACGATATCCAGCGCAAGCGATTCAATAAGACATACGCAACCTCTCACACGTTTCGAAGCGGTCCAGCCCTCCGCTATCAGCCTAGTCCGTGCGATGAAAAGACATTTCGCAACATAACATTCTTGAAAATCGTAGATACACTTCCAGCAACAACAAACGAGGCTGATCGAAGTTACTCGACCTTCCGCGGCTTGAAAACGTTGCTCCGCACCACAACCGGAGAGGACCAGTCTAAACCAGTGCTTCTTAAACCTTTTTCTCTGCACCACGCTTCCCAAAAGCAAATGTCCTGTGTTCCAAGCCCCCTTGACTTGAAATAAGGAAACTGGACGAAACAATTTCCCGTTCAAAAACTTTGCACGTTGTAGACCGCGTAAGCGCTCACGCCTCCCCTGAAAGCCAATTTGACGCCCCCCTCCGGAGGCGTGCTTCCTCGGTTAAGAACCACCGGCTTAAATGGACTAGCATCGCCACACGTGCACAGAAAAGTCAACACAGCTTTGGTTTATCCGATGGACGAATTTGTAAGGCATCATAATAATGGTATTCAACTTCTGAAAATTCTTACCACATCACATAAAATTACTAGCGATCGTTCATGCGATAAATTTCAAGTCCACTGTTCATCCCACGGGGATTTTATTCATATTCCCATCGGCAAGGCTGTGACTCTACAGTATCAGTGACAGTGAAACTCTCGTGCGTTCGCTTCGTTTGTTTTTTTGTTGCCATCACTGCTCTTCGATTACTTCTCTTCTGTAATTCTGTTTGAGAGCAACGACGCAAGACACAGCAGATGTGCTGAAAAGCCTTTAAAATGTTGAAGTTAATTACCTTTTGTTTTTCCTCGCCCTCTTTTAAAAGCTTCAGCAACGTCGCTGCTCCTATTATTCATTTTGTTTTTGTTGTTGGAGATAGCGCCTTCCTGTTGTGCTTCCGTTTGGCAGATTTTGCGATGCCACGGAACCCTTGTTGACTACACTGATCCTTAATGTTTACAAAAAATAGCAAAAACGGGGCATCTGTCGGTGACACAAGGTGGTGAATCACTAATGTTGCATCAACAGTTATAAATTGCCCTCAACCACTATTCCCCCTCCGGCGACAACCATGCGCGATCGTGTTACTGTCGGCCGCGGGCGCCGCGTTGTGTCCGAGAGCTATTCGCTTCGGTAGCAGCATTTTGCCGATGATGCAACTGCATTCCGCTTTGATCGATCAAAAAATCCCGGCGCCGGATAAACGCGAACATAATCCTCTTCACGCTCAAAGCTCGTCCGAGAGTGTCACGTAAAAAGTTTCCGATGGATTGCACACCGACTACTACGGTCAATTTCTGCAGCGGTCGATGAACAAAGTGAAAATGCGATGATTAGGATTTATTCCCACTGCACTTCCGTGTCGTGTTCTTTGCTGTTGTGGTCATTGCTGAGTTTCGTATACTTAAGAGACATTTAACCTACATTGAAGCCATTCATCGTTTTTCTGGTTTTCACTACAGTACACCCTGCTCGTTTCGCAAACTACCGTTTAATGGCAAAGTTAAAAGCACGTTATCCTAATGTCTGCAAGTGGCCCACGTTGACTTCTACAGCTTGCGTGCTTTGAAAGTTTTTGGCAGTTTCGGTTTGGTGGTGAACGCGTATTCTGCTCACGCTTGGCGCCGTTTCATGGATCATCCATTTTGTGTGTGTAAAAAACACCGTGCCCCAACTTGTGGCCTCGCGGGTTGTTGAAATGGCTATGCATGCGCGGAATGAAGCTTTTCAGTTTGCACTTTGTTTAATTTTCTTTTCAAGCGGTTAAACATCGCAAAAATTGCATCCCCAACGCAATCTATCTCAGTCTTCAATTACAGTTTTATTATATGTTTGTCAAACATATTGCGTACTTCGCGTTTACTTTTATGCAGCTGGTCCGGTAGCTTTTCAGAGCCCGACAAGACCAGCAGGTTTTAAAGTCACGTTTTCGCGTCAGGTACTAAAGTTGTAAATAGAAGCCAATGTGGTCGATTTAGCTATTTATCGAAAAAAGTTCCATCGCCACGAAATGACACCCCCAGCGTGGTGTTGGTCGTAGGTGGCAAATTGAGTGGATGATTCCCGCAATATTTGCTGTTGTTCCGATCACCAATTTCTGTCGCGCTCTGTTCTTCAAGTTCTGACGATGTTGTGGTTTGTCCGGCTGTCATCAACGAGCACTTCAGTCGCTCTGACCGCTCCACTTATCTTTTGCATCACTAAAGATTGTACGGTTAATGACAAATACAATAATCAGGCCGTGAATCTGTGCGAAGATCTACTTGAATTTTTCTTACCGCGATAATTTTGCCGCCAGCCTGTTTAGCCAGCAGGACGAGCTGCTGATTTGTTTCATATATGCTTTTTCTTTTGACAAAAATAAAACCTATTTGTTGCTGTTGCTCACCGGATCGATTTACAACTTTGCAGCGACGTTCGCGTCGATTGGCGGGTGCGGACAGATTAAATGTTTGATAAAAAACAAGCCACTGCTGCCCGATCTGTTTGTCTCATCCGTGATTCACGCGCAAACACCGATCGAAGTGGTTGGGTCTGTTTTAAACAACTCCTTTTCCGGAGACTTGCTGGAATTGCGACGTTAATCTGGGCTGCTGATTTTCCCGAAACAAAGCTCTTGCCGTCAAAAACTTCGAACCCACCGGCAGGCGTCATGCTTAAAGTGAGGCTGCGTGTTTTTCCAAGTAAATTGCCAGCTTAGTTATGTTTCGATATGAAGCGGATAATTTGCAGTAAGCTGTTGTGTGGAACTGCTCGACGCTCAATAGCAGATCATTATTGCACATCCCTTTTGTAAGAACCAGGGTACAAATTTTATGAGCGGCCACGGCGCCATGACTTTCTCATCAAACACTAACTTCTCAAGTGAGAAAAACGTCTTATTAGCGCATTACTGCGCGAAACCATGGTCCCGCATAAAAATTTATAGCGTGGTTATTACAGTTACTGCATGATCCGAAAACGTCTGCTCGTATTTGTCTTCAAACGCTGTGTTTGTTTATGAATGAAATTCATTGTTGTGAAATATCTTACCAACTTTAATAATGCCGCAACTTCATTATGTAATTAGTAAAATTCAAACTGTTTCGAAAAACTCTTTGCGCGTTTCTTGCCAGTTTCTTCGATTCTTACAAAATTGCAATGGTACTAAAATTGCGAGATATTGTACAGCCTTTTGGAACACCGTGTAAAGTAAGTATGGCTCTGAACAAGTAGGCTAGCGCGTGAATGATTTACCGGTTGTATTTCCTAAATACGGACATAACTATACTGCAATAAAAACATTTTTAAAGTTATTAGGGCGTTCGAAAATGTTATATTGATGACTTGTGGTCTTGCCCGTAACCTCGTAAGCTTGGTTGAAACTTCGTGACAGGATAGTCAAAAGAAAGCCCCGAGTCGGTACCTGCAAATTTATCAGCTTTGGACAGATTGTTTTGCAAAATTTTCAAGAAATGGTCACAAACGTTACCGAGCTGTTAATTTGTCGATTTTTTTGCATTTTTCCACCTTTTTGTTTTTGCTTTGACGAAGATATGACAAGACAGTGAACAAGTTAAATTATATGGAAGTTTTTCCAAACTGTATCGACAGAGAATTTACTTAACGTCTCGGGTAGGCCCGTGGCCAGGTTTCAAGGTGTGGGGGGCAAAATACATTTTTAAATGGAAAAAATGTGTGTTGATGATATGTTTAAAAAATTTTCTGGGCCCAACAAAATTTGGGGGCACTGCCTCCAATTGCCCTCACATGGCTACGGGCCTGGTCTGAGGACTGTATAGGTTCGAGACCGACACTCAAATATGAGCATCGAGACTCCACCTTTGGCAAACAATGGCTTGTATTCGATGGAGTTTTGCTGCGAAGCATTTTGCAACTAGCCCAAGTGTTCATGTAGTTAAAAGGGCCGTAACTAGGGCTTTTTTATGACCTGAAAAGCTTGATAATATGATGTAATATTTCAGAAAATATCCCTTTGAGAAGCATTAGCTCTACCAGCGAAAATAGGCATAAGAAATGGTAGCGCATGCCGTATGGTTTGTTGAAGCGAGGCCCGTAGCCAGATTTAAAGGTTGGGGAGAAATGAATTTTCAGGGGAGCAGGATTTTGTTTTTGTTACATGTTTAAAACAATTTTTTCTGTGCACAACAAAGTTTTGGGGGCACTACCTCTTGAATGCTCCAATGACTACAAGGCTGGTTGAAGACTGATTAAAATAAACAACTCAAAACATATAATTGGTTTGAAGCAAAATGAAAATATCCATGGACATTGGTTTATCTCCTTGGGCAGCAAGAACATGCATTTTTAGGCAGTGCATTACTTTTCATCCAAATAACTTAGTTCACCTACATCTTTGCCAATATTCGCAGGATGCAGCATTAGACCTAGAGATATAGTAGTTCCACGTGAAATTTTGAGATTGTTTTAATGGTTTCTTCATTGAATTAGGTTGAAAATATGCAAAATATGGCTGTATGACCTAACATGGAAAATATGACTTTTTATGACTTCATATAACTGTTGTTATAGATTTCGTAGCGGTGCGATTTTTGCTTTAAATTTCGTTTCATAGCTTCCTGAGGCACAGACAAAAATATGACTTTAAATGGCCCTAGCCATGACATGATTCACATCGTTATTAATTTGTCAGAATATTGCCTCGCAAGGTATCACCGACATTGTTTTCACGAAGTTGTTGCCAAAACTGTGTAATAACGACTTTGGCACTTGGTGTCAAATTGCAATAATCGTTTTGGAACAGAAAGGAGCGCCGCTAATAATTGCGGTGCCAAGCATCGATTGCTGCGGATCCAACACGCAAAATCAATTTACCTGCAGCGAACGTATAACCATGATGCATAATTGAATGCATGTGTGTCCAAAAGGAGACTGATTGCCATATAGGGACTTGGCGCATTTATCGCAATAACTTGCGTCGACTGAGATTTATCTGTCTCAGTTGACACGTGAGTTGCAAACAAGGTACCAGAAATAATCAATCTAACCCATTATCAATATAACTTTTAGTCACCTGAATTTAAATTTCAATGGATTTTGCAAATTAGATTTTTTAGGTATCGCAATTTCGATATTTTTTCAACACAGGTAAATGCAATAAAAACAAAAACGAAGTTCAATATTGTTAGGGGACTTGCACTGTTGACTTGATGAACAAAGCAGTCAAAACATAATCAAGAGAATACATTCTTGACATTAAACAGAACCTGTTGATCATATGATGGTAGTCTCGAATTCGTATCCAATGCCGCACACTCGTGGCAAACAAATCCAAAAATACACCTCAGCACTCAGCTTTCATACAAGGCAAATGTTTGATCAGTGTTGCTTTTATTTACCCATTTGTGTGGCACATATCATCAGGCCGGTGTCAGGGCATTGTAACTAACGCAGGGCATATACTAACATCAGACACAGCCAAGTGAGGAGTGCAGCTGATCTGTGATGGAATTTGCGTACTCCTAGCTGGATTAACTTTATCTTGGCGGCCTCTATTTTGAAATGGAAAGCTACGTAATCAAATGCAGAGAGCCAACTTATAGCTCGGGAGTCCGTTAAACATTTTGTACTTGATGGTTTGTTTCCATATTTCTTTGTGAAGAGCATAGGCGTATCCAAGGGGGCTCAAATGTGCCGTACCTCCACATTTCTAGCACATCTTGTGTTTTTGTACTTCGAGAGGCGGCGTCCCAAACCAAGTGCTGTTGCTCGCTTAAATTCAAAACATTTGGCCCTCCCAAAATTTGGGCTGGCTACGCTGCTGGTGAACGTTCTGAGTACTGTGAAACTTTTATCTTTCGTTTTTCAAATGTTGCTGGCTTCAGGTACCATTAACGCCTAGGAGATTATTGACAATCGTCAAACGATGCTGCCAATTACTTATAGAAGCTGTGAGATCTAAGCAGTGGTGTACTGTACGATGTTGAAATACGAGGTGGGTTATGGTTAGGGTTTATGTGCGTTCTAATCAATGTCAAAATCATCAAAACCGTTTATTTCCGTTCATTTAAAGTTCTGTGCATACTATTAGCTTAGCTTTAGATTGGTGAGTTCCATGGCAGCTACGTTGCAGCTCACTTTCGCTGCACTGTGTTGAAGGAATAACACCGTAGTACAGAGGTTCTTAACCGCCGAGTCCGAGAACTAAACGTTCTGCAACGCGATATTCCGAATTGAATTTCATAGCTCGCATGTGATGTGTAAATCGCATTATCCTGTAGGTGGCAGCTGTCGGGGTGGCTAAAGAAAGGGGGGTAGTGCTAAAGAAAGAAGTGTGGGAACGCATCCGAAAAACTAGCCAATTCCAACAGCATTTCAAACTCATTTTGAAAGCACTTTAAATAAAGTATTCACTCTCATTGCTCTTCACAGGAAACATGAAAAAGTGGTGTAGACTTTCCCACACTTCACCCCTGACATCACAGTTGCTCGGGTGGCAGTTGAGTTGTCCTGGGTGGCGATTGTCCTAGGTTCAGTTGGACGATGGCTGTTGTCCGGATACCGTCTGAGACCATGCAATGATAAGAAAGCATTACCTAGCCAAAATCCTAAACGACTAATTGGACTAGCACAAAAAAGAAAATAAAAAAACTTATTTCTGGTTGTACGCGCTGTTAAGTCGTTCAATGGAGGTCTTATGTGTTGGAATTCGGTAAAAAGTGCAATTGCTTGAAAAAATCCTTTCCTTAGGTTTTGCATTTCCTCTATAATTTGCATTATTAAAGGCAATATTGTATATGAAAATGATGGCAATGGCGTATCCAGCCCATATTTTTGGGGTGTCAAATTTTTTATTTTAGGCGAGCAACAGTATTTTTCGGGATACCGTCTGTCAAAGCACAAAGCGACTTGATATGCTAAAAATTTGGGGCGGCATAGCCCCCTGCCCCCCCCCCGTGACTACGCCTATGTGATGGTGGTACAAAAAATTTTCGTTGCAGGCAAAACTATCACCATACTAGTCAAACAGGAACAAAAACTGTTGCTTAGTGTGGCCCGTTTTTCTTACACTCGAAACAATTTCGTAAGAAATTTGTTTTTTTTTGCAAGCATTTGCAATAGTTGAAATTTGGACTTATCTAATTTAAGGTAGCTGGTTGCTAAGGTTCAAATCGGTGAACACTAGCGAAACTGGACCACTGGTGTCGCTCCTGCCTGAACATGGCCCATCCGTCCCGCTGTCCAATTTTACAACACAACATGGCCTACGAGTCAAACAGTTTGCCCAACCGTGGTCTAGATTTTGTGATAAAGTAGCCGTATCGAAATCAGCGCAAGTAGGCTATGCAATCGGTTAAGTACAAGAACAGCAATTTTTCTGATGCAGAAACTTCCGTTGGTTTTTCAGCATCACTGCGACAAGACAGATCCAATGTCCAAAAACTGCTTGTTGCTACATGGTTGGTCAAAACTTAAGGAGCCAGATCTCCACCAAGTGTTTTAACAGAAAACTTTGAGGTGATTGCAAAACGTGTAGTACTTGCAGAGACGAATTTTCATTAAATCTATCTTAGTACTCAACTCAGCGTCGGATCCATGGGGTCGATTGGGGCGATCGCCCCCACCTATAACCTACGAAAATACTTATATTCATCATAATTTTGTACAATTCAGAAGATAACATTCGCGATATAAGACCTCTTTGTCGTCCATTGTTTTGTCACAGCAGTGTTGTGAAGCATACTTCATTTCTCTTAAAGTAACGAAGCTATTACGAGACTTGACTACCAAATTTTACTGAAGTCGTTCCTCCCAAACTTACTGGCTGGATCCGCCCCTGATTCAACTACATGTGATCTTCCAAGGTAATCTGAATTACTATTTCCCACTGGCAATTAGAAGGCATTAGACTTTCGCTTTACTGCACATGAGCTGATTGTTTTTAAACCTTAAGTGTGTGCAAATGAAATTACCCTGTACCTTCATCTTGAAAATTGTCCGCTCATTTAAGAGAAAAAACGTCAGTTTTTAGCGTAAATTCTATGATATGGTCAGTACCTTTAAGGAATTAACTAACCTAATGTCAAGGAAATGTTAAAGACGAATTGGATTTATCAACATGACTTTGACAAATTCATTGCGTCAGAGTAAAGAGAGCAATGGGTCACAAGTGGCCCGGTGTCAGTTCAAAACAGAACACTCATAACAGACCCGTTCATAACAGACCGCGCTAACAACAAACCCGTTCATAACGGGTATGTTATGTTTGTTGCCACGAATATTTTACATGTTTGCAATGAATCACCGTTAAAATTCAAAATATATGTGTTTTCAAAATATAAGTGTTTGATTTAATCCCCTTTGCGAGAACCCATGTCGGAAAATTGTAAAGTGTTTCTGACAAACATTGTAAAAATTTTGCCTTACCCTTCTTGTTTCCTGTACAGTTTTTCTTTCAATACCACGATTTGTATTGCGTTTACAAAAGTGCCCTCCATCTTTACTCTTGGGCCTCTCTGACAACAAGACCTAACGACGTGCCAATTTTCAGGTTTTCCGAAGCTTGCATTGCTCTAAACATTTTGAAACGATGCGATCTTTTATCAGTCTTGCATCACTGAATCACTCACAATGCTTGTGGTAAAGAGCTCCGCATATTGTTTATTTTGTACATAGGCCCCGGGAGGTGAGAAAAGTCTATAGCAGCTGAAGAGAATGGAGATTTAAATGCTCTTTATCAAAATTAGAATAATCTTCGTATGTTTTTGTTTTCTTTTTTACATACCGGCACGTGTTCATATACAAGTTGCTTAACGCAAGAAAATATCGTTTTGGATGTCTTCGTTGATGTCAGAATGTCAATGCTCCATGAGTAAACGAGAGGATGCACTACTTAATTCGTTTGATATCAGGGAAGGAGAAACTTCAGATTTCGTTTCCTTCTAGCTTGATCAGCGACTTCAGTGCCATCGGAAAATTTAAAATCTCGTGTTATTTTTTGAGGGGCTGCTTGTGAATTGGCGAACACGTTGTTTCGGGTCAAAACAAGCTTCATCAGCAATTGCACGTAAATGAGCTTGCCTCCGGATTTGATTTCATAAAAACTTTGTGGGAGAACGCCCGTTTCAGTATTTGTTTCATTGCTGCATAATGGCTGTTTTCCTGGTTGAAAGTTTGTAATATATTATAGACACCCGAATTCTATTAACGTACATCAAAGTCGAACTCGCAGACAGTTATTCATGAAACACGCAACAACTGTAAAACACCATATAACTAATTTGATTGGTGAAAAGCTTATTACACCATATAACTAACTTTGAGACAATTAGTTGCGATCATGGGCATCCGCAGAAATTTTTCCATTGGTGGGCAACGTCGACATTTGGCCTAAACTTTTCAGGTTGTTGATGTAGCGGCTGCAGGGTCGTCCCCTGCGCTTGCGGTTTGGCATGCCATTTATCTACAGTCTGTCTTCGTGATTGGGTGTGCCTCTCGCTGTTAACTAACGGAATTTTGTGAGAGCGTTCAGTTGAAAACCTCAAAGGGCTCGTCGCGCGGGGAGAAGCGCTGCAACAAGCACACAACCAAGTAAATCAGAAAATGCGATAAGAGAGTTCTTGCGTTTTTTGTTTTGTTTCCACTGACGCCGTAGCATACGAAAGGCTTTTTGTAGCGTTTAGGCGTTTGGACTTGCCGAAACGATCGCGCCGAAGGAGCACTCCAATGGATTTCGCGTCATTGTAGATGTTATAATTTCGATTTTTGTAACCCTTTCTCTTTGTGCGAGCCATGTAGCTGCTGCTTGCCTGGCTGCTACAGTTTTACAAAGGCTACCGTAAAAAATAAAAAGCGTGTTACAAAACCTGAGTCGGAAGCTTTGTGATTCAGTTAAGCCATCTAGCAAAGAGACAGATGAAATAGATTTCCCAGATCGGGAGGCTTCACACGTATGGATTCCCAGACCGGAAGAAATTCGTTCCCTGCGGGAAATGACGTTGCAATGTAAATCCACTTTCACAAAACGCTTAAACTTTCCACATCACACAGACATGCCCCATGTTACGGCAACAGTGACAAAAATGCACTCGTTGGCTGTAATGTTCCTTTTTCACTCATGCTTTTTACACGGTATAAACGTTTTGCCTCTGGGGACTGAACTAATCTATTGTTGGCCGTAATAAGGATGTCCTAGTTACGGTGCAAAAATGGTACTAGGACGTCTTGTGTAACTGTAGCGGCAGACGTGATTCTTCTGAAAATATTTTTTACTTGCAGGCATCCCTCGAGTCGACGTAGTTTTACTATTAAATGACGAAAATAATTAAAAAATGTGAGACAGAATAATCCATGCATACGAGCTATATGACTATGACAAATTTATGACTTGGTACAAAGTGGTATGAGACACACCCAGGGGCAGCAGGGGCGTACAGAGTTTAGATGGCACCCGGGGCAAGAAACAAGTTTGGTACCCGGATGTTTAAACCTAAGGTCTTTTGGGAGTAAATGTACTGTATCGGAGGAAGCAGGCTACTTGCAACATTTTTGGGACTTTTCGGCGCCCAGGGGACTGTGTCCCCCTTGCCCATTCTCGTTACGCCCTTGGGCATGGATGCATGTATCATTCTCCCTCGCCAAAAATGATGGAACGATAACCTCAAATCTCCCCTGTTTTCACGCCCCCGTGTATTGTTTCTCGACTGTGATAGGTTGCTAGTAAACGTAATAGCTGTGAATGTCACTGGCACTGTTCAGTGAAATTAGGGGAAATATTTGATACAAATGGCATCGTCGCAGCCGTTGTTAAATTGCTGCTGCTCATCGCAAGAGAACCTGTATTTCTAAATTTTGTTTGTCGCACGACTGTCATCTACCACAGAAACAAACTTAAACCCATACATATAAGCTCTATTTTGTGTTACCATGTCGCACAAGCCTTTTCGTCGTCACGATACTGGTTAGTCACTCTACGCAAATAATTTCTAATTGCTTTGGTCTGTCATGCTTGATAGCCCGGCCAAAGTTAGTTGAAATATTAACGTTGATAAATCGTAGATGAAAGCTTTCATTATCCTGTGGCGCAACTCCCCATCAATTATTAAAAAAGATTTGATAAAAGATGTCCTACAAATATTCAAAATGCATCGATACTGTTACGAACTTCGACAGCAAAAGCTGTATAGTTAGGAAAAGGGATTTTAAATCTAAATTTTTCAAGAACTGAACAACCCAGCTGCTGATGTAGCCCTTAAACTTTGGAGAAACGGCCAGTTATCACTTACTACAGTCGAATTAACAATATTTGCAATTAATGCTAAAGGTTTTATTCCAAGTATATTCTGTTTGAATCTTACTTTTCTTAATTATGCTTGAAGGTGAGCTTTTGCTATATACGCTTGGTAGTGATTGAATGGGGTGGCGTTGTTCACTAGTTCATGGTCAGATACTAAAGATTTATACTTCACATTTCTTATTCAAATATTACTGGGTTGGTTGAAAAATCGTAATAATAATGTGTTAATTTTAACACTACAATAAACATCGAACGAGCCTGTTTCAACTTGATATTATGTTATAGTCTTGAATCGTTGTCACTGCCGTGTAGCTATTCAAAACGCTTTGATCAAGTCTTCCATGATTTTGTTTCAAGGGCCATAGTTTCACGTGCTACGTTCACTTCTGCTGTAGGAGTGTCATTAGTGCAAACAAAAACCGGTGTTGAACTAAGTATAGGTGGCAAATTCGTGACCGAACCCAATGCTTGAACCAGCCAAGTTAGTTTACACCAAAACAATGACAATAGAAAATGTGAGAATCAGGCCGACAACAGCTTTAATTATCGAGGCTTTTACAGGTCTAGACTGAGGACAGACGCAAAAGTGTAATGCCTCAATCAAAACACAGAAAAAAATTAAAAAACGAAACTAGATTAGAGAGCATTTTTTCACGCGATTTGTCGAAACCTATTTGCGAGCAATCGGTTTTAACGTCAAATTGCTTTACAAAAATGAAAAATCGGATTTTGAGATGCGAAAAATATTTTCAGGTGACTGCAAAAAAAACTTTGAAGCTTTGAAGACCGCAAACTGTTCCATGGTATGAACGCACCGCGAGCTCTCTGCAAACTTCAAGGCCACGACTTGAACCAGCTAAGTTTTCTTTGGCTAAGACCGAGGAGGACAAGTCTTTTGAAAACATGTCAACAACAAGCAAACCTGTTTCGATAAAGCCGCAGCATTTCACGCGTGTCGCTGCGGTTACGCAATATTGATTTAATCTGTTCGAAGGCGAATCCTGCTCAGTCGAACTACTTCTTTGTTGTTTTAATGCACGGTCAAAATATTCTTGGGAGCAAATACCCGGTGAAGAAAAAGGAAAAACAATTTCCCTATCCGGTCAATTTTGTTTAAAGTGATAAAAAATGAGAATGCCGCAGAGCGTAGACGTTTATAAGGTTTCTTAAATTTTTTGCGCATAGCTTATAGCGTCACGACACGTTGGCTGATAAAATTTTTATGGTTGGTTGGATTAATGTGATTTAGTCTGTGCTTTGTTACATACGATTTTGTTAAATCAAAAACGAAACAGTTTTATATTAATCTGTCTTGCTTCAAAAAACCTCTTGCTGTTTTTCTTAAATGCAAAAGCCTTTACTGAGATTCTCTGAATCAATAGCGTTATTATCGCATCTGGCCTAACTGAGTTACATTTATGCGCTTATTTTTGTTATCACTCAGATGTGATCGAGCTTCGTTAAATTTTTTCAGATTAAAGAAAAATTCGTTTTAATAATGATCTTTGGATGAAGTTGACGCAAGCCTTTTCAACCCAATTGGTTAAAAATAATGATTGATTGACACACAATGTCTTCAACCGTTTCAAACATTAGTAGTGTTTGCATAATATTGTGTTATTAAACTTTCCATGTGTTTTTTTCAGTCTTTGCCGGCAAGCAATTCTCCACGACCGTAAATCGTTTTATTTGTCAGAAACATTTGATTTCCTACTGACGCTAAACGTGTTGTCCATGAAACTTTCATTTAGAGTTTTTGAATGATGCGCATTTTCGATACGTTGCTATCACTTCTTGCAAATAAATATGAAAGTAAAATTACAAAGGCTTCCATTTGATATTTTGAGAACGCGGTTGCGCCATGCGACGAAGGTGGAAAATAAAACAATTGAACAATCAGCGCCTCCGCGCTGTTTCGACAATGCCAAGGAAAACAAAAGTACGTGCGTTTGAATCCTCGCGGATGAGCCGCAAACAAATGTTGGATGGGCCCGAGTCATGAATCTGAAAGTCGAGTCGAATCCTCGCATCTTCAAGTAAAACTCGAGTCCGAGACATTTGCAGTAGTTTCGAATCAAATCTTTGATCACGGGTGGTCATGTCCGAGTTGGCTCACAAGCTGCTGCAGAATCATTTCCAGGCCACTTGTTACGCGGAAGTACAATAAAGATGAGTGAAAAAATTTACCTATTGATAGTGAAATCGAGAAAAAAACTTAAACTATTTTATAGAATTTCCTGAATTTTCAATTGAATCAAGCGCTCAATAGCAATTTTGACATTTGCAGAAACTTTCAAAGAATAAAGATGAAATTTTGTATCCTAATCATTTTTAAGAAAAACCTCATTTCAAAATTTGCTTGTCCTACTGGTTAATTATCTCCTTACAAGATTTATCTTTAGACAAGCCATCTGATCGAAAATTTCGTATATGATTGGTATATAACCACAAATATGCTGGAATTGTCAACTTAGGAGATAGTTTAAAATACTGGTATTTCTAAGACATTTTTTATCCTTTTGTGCGTTTACCGCTTTTTTCTGAGACAGGCCTCATTTTGGCCTCAAAACTTTTTAATATTAGGGTACTGTTGAACCGTGAAAACTGCTGAAACTTTCAAAGTGATAGAGAAATTTTGACATGTTAGTTGTTATTAAAAAGGTTTGTTGCCACGTCAAACCGCTTGTTCTTCTACGACCCTTTGATTATTTTTGTTAGGGCAAAAGGGATCATATATTTAAAGTAGTACATTTCTTTAAAAAACGTTGTTTAGGTGCATTTTCGGTTCGAAACCTGATAGTTCTAAAATTAGCGTGAGGACTGTTGCACGTTTTAGTGTCTTTCTGGGTTGATCCCAGTACCACGGCTTGGAAAAAAGGGTTTAGTAACGTCATATGAGTTCTAGTAAATTTTTGAACGCACCTACCTACTACACCACTTTAGGTTCAAATGATGCTTTACCAGACCCTAACTTTTGCAACTAGTGCAAGCCCTGAAAGCTCATAGCCTTAAATTTGCTTCTAAAAACTTTCACACAGATCGTGGATGCCAGAAAAAGCTGTTTTGCTTCAAATACACCTGATCCGTTGTGCGCCAAAGACACAAGACACCTGATCCGTTTTGCCCGAAATGGTAGCATTCAAAGATCCCCTGACATACGCTATCCCTGAAGTTTGGAATCTTCATGTGTGATAGAAATTCAAACACATGCTAGACGAATAGGACTAGAACGAATTTGCTAAAACAAGGCGAAAAGTTAGGAAGGTTTGCTACTGTAGCAGCCTGTATATCTGCCACACTAAAGCCATGACTGTTCTAGTTGAGTACGAAACTAGGTGTTTGTATATAGCAGGGGAGGAGAACCTATTCACTATCACGGGCCGCATAAATTGTGGGTTATCGCTGGCAGGCCGCAAATAACAATTGATTTTGTCCTAAAATTTTACCTTTATCTTGCTATGGGGAATAGCGGCTTCGTATGAAATAGTCTACAATCTTTTAAAGTACCTGCTTATCATTGTGCTTCGTTTTGAAGCGATTTTGTACTCTAAATTGGTAATGAAAATCGTGATGCTGGCCATATCAAATGTTCGCGCGGGCCGCAGGTTCCTCACCCTTGGTATATAGGCCTCTAATTTTTACTCTGTGCTTATCATTCGGTCTGCATCTTGATTAAAACTGAAAAGTTCTCATTTTCAAATATGTTGCACCACGATGACGTCATTGAATGAAATTTCATGAAAATCGCTCCCGAAAGGAAAGAGCTGGTTGCGGCCCTGATTTCATTTGCAGACCCCAATCAGTACTGAGGTAAACGGCAAGTAAATTTTATGAAAACGCGTTGAAGGTCAAAAGTTACAGTAAATGTTCGCACCAGAAAAAGTTATCAAGTCATCACGAGACGCTACCATTGCTGGCTCAAGTTAAGTTTCATCGAAAAAAGTGACACAACTTGAGTCGTTCAGCTCAAAAAACGATAACCCTACGAAGGCCCTATCACAGTAGTTTTGATAAGCAGCAAATATTTTCACTGAAACATGCATTTTAGGGTGTTCTGTTTCTCATTGTGCTATCCACGCACAATGCGATCGTTTCTTAATTTCAACAAACGGATTTTACCTCAGGAAGAAATAGAAATGAGGAAAACCAAAACCGCCAATGCTGAAAAGTACTTCGATTTCAGAAAATGTATCTGAATGATGTCAGCGCAAAGTACTGAGCCTCCAGGAAATAAATGAGTTCATATCTGATCCGATAAGTGCAATCTTCCCAAATGCTGCAATTTGTTCAGCTGGATTTCGTGAACTCCACTTTATCGGCGGTCAATAGTGTCATTCAGTTCAAACTAAAACGTTGCACTATAAGAAAGTAATAAATGGACTTGGTCGGTTGATTTAAGCCTCTGTCACGTACACCTCATGCAGTAAGTCTCGCGGGTGATTGAGCACAATTCAGGCATCACCATAATTGTGCTTTAGGATCGTATAATTAACCTGGGGATCATAGTTGTTAGCTGGCACTGTGAGCTCCCTGACCATTTAATGTTCAGTTACTCTTAAAAATCGTTTACAAAATGATATTTATATAATATTTGGCCTGCAAAGTGCAAACGAACAAGATCGTATAGTAAAAAAAAAACGTCATGCATGGCACTTTCTACGATGTTAATAACATGGCGTGTATTGATTTTTAACTGCAATCTCTTTTCTAAATTTCATGTCTTGCAAGATAAACTCATTTCTGGAAGCTAAGGCTGTCCAAATGACAGTGTAGGTTTCAGGGGTATACAAAGGGGATGCGAACCGGACGACGGCCTAGCGCAACCAAAGCAGGGGAGCATCCAATAACGGAAATAAAAAAACTAAAAAAAATGCTGTAACTAGATGGTGTCCATTCAAAACAGACCTGTTCATAACAGACTCTCACAACAGAACATTCGAAATAAACCACGTTCTTAACCAAGGCTGTGGAGCCGGAACTCAAATCTCGGGCTCCAGCTCCAGGCATCAAAATTTTTGTCTCCGGTTCCGGCTCCAACATTAAAAGTTTTTGTTTCCGGCTTCAGAAGGATTTGGTCCATTAAAAACTAAAAACCATTGTTTTATTTGTGCCACTCGCTTGCCCAACAAATTATGTCAGTTGAACGGGAACTTAAATTTCACTGTCCGGTCCCACCACCTAAAATTTTTGGCTCCGGCTCCAGCCATCTAAAATTTCTTGGGCTCCACAACCCTTTTCGTAACAGACCTGTTAATAACAGACCCGTTATGAACATTGTCTGTTATGAACGGGTGTGTTATGAACGTGATCTGCTATAAGCAGGTCTTTTTTTTAAAGGAAACTGTAACTAGATATTTTTTTGTTTTGTGAGGATGCTAATACGTGTTGCATGGATGTGATGGGTACTTGCCCTGAGGGGGCATGCAAATTTATGTTATGTGACCGACCCGAGAGAGATGAAGCATTACGATCGTTATCTTAGATGCCTTACACCCGGTCTCTGTTCTCCTTTTGAAGGCTGGCCAATTCCTGCTAGCCTATTGCTGAACTGCAACATTTGGTCTTCAAAATATTTCTCGATTCTCTCTAGCTAGAGCCTGGGTTTTTAATCTCAGGGGCGTGAAAGATTTGCAAGAAGGGAGCGAGTATGGCAGCGCCAATGGTGGACTTAGGGTTGGGGAGCCAGTGGAAAGGCTGAAAAAGGGGCTCTCTGATGACGTCATCATACTCAGTCAACTGTAACAAGGCCTTCTGATCAAGCCTAGGAAGGGGATATGCGGACCACCCAAGGATACGTTCCTGAGACTACAGCATGACTGACATAATAGAAAATGCAAATGGGTATTCATGATACACAACTTTAAAAGCACTGAAAGTTGGGAAGACAAAGCTAGCAACACATCAAAGTTAAGCGATAGAATGTTGGCATCGTCTCTCACTTCTCTAGTGTTGTGCCCCATTTCTCTGCATTCACCACCAATAAACTAGAAAGCTTGTAACACACTTTCCCCCTGAAAAAATGCTTGGTTTCCTGAATTTATTCAAAGCCATGTCCTTAGGGAATCCATGAAAACACAGGCATTTGGCGACTTCTACCACGATGTTATGCACTTCTCTTTGTCTCAATTAGGAGTTATAGTTAGGGGATGGCGGTAGCGCTAGTTTTAGTGTTAAAATTTCGAATAGTGGTTGCCGTGTTTCCCCGATAGTAAGACCTACCCGATAATAAGACCTAGCGTGATTTTTGAGGATGATTTTAGTATAAGTTCTACCCTTAAAATAAGCCCTAGTTGACTGGTGACGACAAAACTTCCCTAATCTAAGCGAAAACTCGGCTGGAAGTTCAGAAACAGATGACCTGCAAGACATTCCAGAGGATGATGATGTGATTGTTTTTTAATGAATTGTTATTAACGAGTTTCTGACTACAAAACATGTTAAAGTTAAGTAAATGTAGATAGTTTTTCGTAATTTCGGTTTATTTAGAAATCTCTTAAATTTTACTTTGCAACTTCATTTTTTGATATATCAAAATAGGACATCCCCCGAAAATAAGCCCTAGTGTACATTTCGGCTTGAAAATTAATATAATCCCTGTCTTATTATTGGGGAAACACGGCAGGTTTACAGTAGTGTTAGTTTTCCCGGCAAATTTGACGGGAAATTTTTGACGAGCTCTGTGTAGTGTTTGTAAAATGTAACCAGTGTTCATTGCCTAAAAAATGCAGTACTAAACAAAGAATAGGCCTACTAGGATGCAATTTGCAGTAGACTTAAACAAAAAGGCAAATTGTGTTTGATACAGATTAATAAACTACAAAATAGGTCTGTGCTTCTTTTGGGATTTCATATGCTCTCAAAGCAGGGCCTCCTTCTCACCGTCGTCCAACACTATATTATGAGAAGCTTCATTCTATGATAGAGAAAAAAATAATTTGGAATAGACTTTTGCTCTTACCTAATAACGTCTTTTCAGAACTTTTGGAACAAATTTTAACCCAGAGTTTTTGCAAGATATTGAAGTTGGCTTGAAGATTTCCTTACTTACACATTAGACTTGCTGACGGGGGCTCTTTGAAAGCACAGGACCAACAGTTGCTTTTGGGGGCCCTTTGAAAAAGAGTACTTACTTATGATCTGCTTCGGGGTTTATTACATGAGCGGACAACACGTTTGTCACCAAAAATGATTAAAAATTACGCGCGAAACTCCTCAAAGAAGGGCATCTAAAAAGAGGAGGTTAGGCAAGTGCCTCGCACGCCTCCCGTTAAACCCACCACTGGCAGCGACATATTGCTGAAAATATAGAAAAATGCATTGTTTTTATCATTCGTAAATATATTATCATTTCACTATGAAGGCCATAAACAAAGCAAAGCGAACAATACAGTGAACAAAAACCGAGAAACCACTTGCTTGCTTAAAGTTGGATATATGAATAAATATTGCTTCATGTTACGATGGTGCCGCGTCTGCTTGATTTCACTTTAGTAGCAATGTGAAGTGTGTCAAAGTCAGACACGTAACCAGGGGGCAACCGGGCAATTTCCCCTCCAACCCCGAAATTTTCAAATACGTATTTAGTCGTTAGGTACAACAACGCGTTACAATCATCTTGCCCGCCCCGAAAATATTAGCTGGTTGAGGCCCTGGTCGCACGGCTATATCGTACGTGATGATTTGGCGATACGTTCATCGCTTTCAATTGTTGCAAAAAAGAGCTTGGTTTTTAACCAGCATCGAAAGAAAATTCCTTTCAGTCGATGTAAAAAATGAGGTAGTACAAATATTTGTGATAGGAGAGCTCATTTGAGAAAAACAAAGTGCGTAACTGAACTGTTCACATCTTCTAGGTGAATAAAAAGAGTTACTTCTTCATCTGTTTTACAAAACAATGTTCTTAGCATTCTATTTATAGTTCAGAAAAACATAAAGGGTAGCAATGTACGAAACTGCACGGTTGTACAATGTCAGATACTATTTATGATTTAAAAAAATGGAGAACGCTATATCATGCCACACAAGTGCTATCTTTTCGGTAGACCCATCTGATGTTTATTTGCATGCATAAATGCAATATTTAGTTCCACAATGCATACCCATTACTAGAAGAATTTTTCTTGTAAACATATGCCTCGGGCCCACAGTATAGAACAAATGATTAAAGAAACATTAAAAACAAAGAGCACTCTTTGAAATATTTCAAATTCACTTTTTCGAAACTTGATTTTTGTCAAAACTAGTTTTTACGCATTTCAAATGCTTGTATTTCTCACATTCCTCAGTACTGTATAAGACAATAGTTTGATCAGAGGACACGCATTCAAGCAGTTGGCTCGGGCATTGCAAGACCTTTGCACGCCCCTAATTGTGTTATCCACCACTTGTAGCTGAACTTACCCGAAATCGGTATAGGTGATTTTAATCAAGATGCAAACACTATTTTCGTATGCAATTTCTTTTTTGCACAGAAAAGCGATGAAATATATTTAAACGTGTGCAATGCATTTTTCAAGTAATTTGCTTGCTGACATTTCTATCAACATGAAATTCCTTTGTTTTTACATTTTCTGTTAATTTCAGTAAAGATTCCTCATTTAAGTATTAAAGACTATAGCATTCACATATACTGCAAAATTTTCACTGTTAAAGAGTTTCTCTCTGAAAAGAACAAGAAGAATTTATACAAACAACCACAATTGGCATGAAAGGTGTGCCAGAACAGAAAGCTTTGAATTTCTTTGAATTGAGTCTCATATAGTTGCTAGCAATTAAATGGATTGTTTTTCGCTCGTGAATTGTTGACGTATCCATAGACGCTGCCGCAGAAAAGAAGGAAATGGCGAATTTCGTTTTGGCTGACTTTTTTGGCGTTCTGGCCAAACAAGAATTTAGACGGCTTGTGGTGTGCTAACTGCAATTTACAAATTTATGCACATGAAAGCCGTATCGTGATTTTGTTGCATCGCAATATAAAACTGCTACTTTGCATGCAAACATCTTGAAACGCTAATGCATAACATTTGTATTTAGACCCCACCCCTTCAGCGTTACAGCGTTAGATCACAGAAGTGAAACTTTTTCACTTGCAGCTTACAGCGATGGTGTCAACAATTGCTACGAAGTACAACAGTTGTAATGTTTCGCAAGAAACAAATCATTTTTTAATTCGAAGTCAAAGCTTAGCAGATTGCATATGTGGCATGTTTCCTCATACAAAAAGAAGTGGCTCCCGTTCAACACTAAAAGAAATTTTGTAGCTGGAAAACAAGTGCCATCTGCTTGAAGACGGACTATATAAAGTCCAGGAAACGGCGATTACACATTATTCTAATGAATCGTCGTTTTTAACGACTACTCATCTGGAAAATATATTTAAGTAGGGTCTAATATATATTTGAGTAGGGTCTAATATATATTTAATCGGGTCTAATATATGTTTAAGTAGGGTCTAATATATATTTAAGTAGGGTTTAATATATGTTTAAGTAGGGTCTAATATATGTTTAAGTAGGGTCTAATGCTCATTGCAGTTAAATACGACAGGGGTGGCCAACACGTCGATCTCTATCGACCGGTCGATCGCCGATTCTTAGTTGGTCGATCGCGCCTGATTTTGCATTGAATTGACAAGATGCCTAAGAAGAACATTTTTCAATCAATATTTATCAGAAAGTACATAAAAATGATAAACGTTGCATGTTATGACATTTTGTACTTGTGACTTGATTACTGACTGGTCGACCGCGAGTTATCAAGAAATTTTCGAGTCGCTCCCAGTCGAAGACAAGTTGGCCACCCCTCAAATACGATTTTCGGTAATGAAAAAATGTTAGTTGAACTTCATTACGGAACCCAGTTGTTTAGTGACATTTATTGGCTTTTCAGAATTTTGCTGGTTCAAAGGTAAAACAGCAGTTTTTGTATTTTCACAAAAAGATTTTTGTCTTAATCGTAACTATGATCGTAAAACAGAAGTTTCCGGCTGAAAAGCTCCTTCATGTGGACCTTACGTAACCACTAAAATGACTTGACTTGATCTCTCAGCTTTGTCTTGCTGGCTAGGCGTTTTTCAGTTCCTGCTAATATTGCATGTAGTCTTGCTGAGGTCATACTCGTGCAAAGCGGATTTTGTGGTGAGTTTTCTGCAGTTGGCTGCGAATGATTTACAGCAACCGTTGGCCGTCAATCCGACCGACGTGAACTTTAGCACCTCAGGCGATCAAGCGTGAGAGGCGGCGTGAATCAAAACCTAAATTCTCGTTTGGCCTTGACACTAAATTGCTGCAATCGTGTTTTCACTTAGCGTAAGCGCCATTGGACGATTGCAAGAATTATCTTCTGCTTGTAAAGTTGCTTGTGAAAGCAAGAAAACTGCACTTTTCTCAATGCTCTCTCTGTTGAGAGCGTTTTTTGTCGTTTTAGCTTTATTTTATTTTGTTTTTTTTTAAACTAAGTGAATTTTTTTGATATTCCAAAGCTTGATTTTGATTTGCAGTGCTGCATTTTCCATGAAGAAATTTTGGAAACTAAGGATGATAAAATCACTGCATTGTGATTGTTAGCACCGACCGCTGCATTGTACCGAACAAAATGCGTTCATGACGCCAGATCGTGCGTTGCTCAGCTCAAGCGTGTTTTCGGGGAACGAAAGGGACCAATGCTTTGAGCAAGCATTTAAAACTGTGCGTCAAAAAGATCTGCTGTTATAGTGGACACATTAGTTTTTTAATGTTTTGTGCATTATTACTGCGTAATTCCCAGCAATATTCCATTCGTGATTTCATGCGATGTACTTGTTTGCGAACTGTGCGACCGGCGACATGATAGCCTGCAAACCTACATAACCGCAGTCGGTCGCTGTTTCCTGTGGCGCATTCGAGCGCCCAACGCTTTTGTTCGTCGTCGTTTTAATTCCGACTCTACATCGAACCGTTCAACATTACGTGTTTCTGACTTCACGCTCAAGTGTATCGGCGTTTTTGTTGTATATCTGCTAATAATCGAAAGAAATAGTCAACTTAGAGTGCTACTGAGGAGTTATTAGCGGACAAAGTGGTGAGAGCCTTTTAATTCGCCTAGCTTCGGCTTGGCAACTTCAAGACGTCAGGTTGCTTAGTTGGGAGACCGACCTGTGCTCCTGCAACAACTAGGTTGACCTC
>JGI24158J21664_10001380_pt1 | contig 27182 bp, 27 predicted proteins | sample Ectturendosymbi3_FD_21664 | JGI IMG/M metagenome (IMG submission 21664) | reverse complement strand
TTTTGTCATAACCTAGTAGGTGTAAACAGCAGATAAAATTAGCCCGAAACTGTAAAACAAAACGATCGTGATTGGCGATTGTCCTCTCGCCATGAAGCGAAGTATTACAGAACCGCTCCTGCGTGTTCGTGGCAGTATATGAGATTCTGACAACATTAGAGCCGGCACTGCCAGAGGAGGAAATTCAGAAACACGTGCGTTCGACGTAATATCAATTTCAAGTGTTCAAAAACGTGGATTGTTTCATGTCACTGCGCAGGCGCTATTTAGACAAGGCAGGGACGTTGTTGTTTCGTGATAGCGCTATGCAGCGTTAAAAGGGAAATGTAGGCTGTAGCCTGTTCCAAAACAGCCGCACTAGACCTGCAGTGGCGTTTGATGTTTTATCGGCTTTAATGCTGAGTACCTGCGGTGCAAAGGGGTCTGTCGTGACAGCCAAACAGACCCCTAGATGCGCCCCTGGGTAGGGGGCATCCAATCAAGCAGTCGCCCATGGCATCACCAGACCTCTGCACGCCACTGGTTGTAGGTTAACTTACTCCAGGTATGCATCGACATGTTGGCATGATTTCACTTACGTTGTTAGTACTTTTGCGTGGGTGTGCTAGCATAACTTGTCTTTATTTGTAACACAGAGGCCGTACCTTTGTAAAGCACACTGTGAGCATGCGTTTTAAATAAATCTGGTCCTTTCTTTCTCAGAAATGTTCTTAGAAATGTTTTTTTCTCAGAAAGAAATGTTTCTTTAGAAATGTTCTTAGAAATGTTTCTCAGAAATGTTCTTTTAAATAAATCTGGTCCTTTCTTTCTCAGAAATGTTCTGATACTCAATTCCTGCTTTCGCTCCCACATCGTTTCTGAATGCTCAGCTTAGTCTGTTTCTTTTAATCTCCGTTTCTGTCGAGGCGCATGTGCTGCGCTGTCTGTATCATTCCTTGAAGACTTGTGCGTTGAAGCCATAGTAAATGTTTCGTTTCTGATCCATATCTCACCGTGGCTTGGCAGACGATGCTCTTCAGCCGGCATTTTCCACTATGTTGGCACTCTCGTGGAAATACTTGGTTTGGGGCTCCACGGGGCGTGAAAATACTTGGTTTGGTTCTCATAACCCACCTGATAAAAGTAGGATAGGCTGTGCAAGAATATTGTTAGATCTCCCTCATAGTTTTAACATTTTCCACTCACCATCCAGCGGTTGCTGTCAGGAAGGAACCTCAGCTGCTTCCTTCTCTGAAGACATATGTGGCATGTAGACTTATCACAGCGATGAGCAAAATGTTCAGACAGGGGCCACAAACTAATTTTTTACCAAACCGCGGGCCGGACGAGTTTTTGCGGCTTCCTCTGATTATGCAGAAATTAGGCGCAAGTCGGCGACTGATCGATAGTTCATTAATTACTCGCTGTCTGTGAGGGAAGCAAAAGGTAGGGCAATCTTAAGCATTGAAAAGCTTTAGCGGGTCGTAGTTCGCCCACCACTGGCCTATCATATTATTTCTAATATGACTATGCACGTGTATGCAACATGCAACAAACTGTATGGCAAAATTTGTTCATCCAAAAACAAGATATTCTGTACTTGCCTGGCATGGAGTCTACTAATATGAAGTAGGTGCCTTGCAGTATACTCTACTCCAGGGTTCCCAACCTTTCTCTGACCATGTACCCTTTCAGCATTTCGACGGATGAGCGTGTACCCATCAAATGTCTTATGACAATTATTTTATTATGACTAATCATAGATATATTTAACAATAAGCCTATAATGATTTTTTAAAACAATGTTCACTAATGTATGTGTGAACATTTGGAAATAAATAATATGTAAATGTATTTTTCGCTTCTATTGCTGACGCTAAATGTACCCCTTTAGATAGCAAATGTTTCCAAACCGGTACATCTACCCTGGGTTGATTTTTTCGGTCATTTTCCGATCATAGACCGAAATTTTTTTGAAATGACCGAAAAATTTTAAGTCAATTCGGTCATAATGTCTGAAAAGGTGGGCTTGTGAATACTGTTACGGCGAGTTTGAATACTATTATGGGAAAAATGACCGAAATGTCTCAGCGAAAAAAGACACCCAGCATGTACCCCAGGTTGGCAACCCCTGCTCTATTGCCTCAGGGCACAATTAGCAAAGCACATAATTGAAATGCCTTCTTTTACCCGAACTTTCAAGTGAGTCGTTACCCATCAACTCTCACATGTTAAAACACGAAATTGCTAGGAGCATGTTGTTGATTTTGTATATATTTAAATGTATTCTACGACACAATGAACTTTCATTTGTACACTCAATAACAAGGAAATATAATTTCATTAACCTTGGTAAAAATGTCGAAACTTCTTCACCCAAATTTTTGACAAACCAAAACTTTGGGGGTAGGCTTGCACCGCCATCTCCTACACCACTGATCACGAGTGTTTTAATTGTGACTCAGTTTTGATACCGACAGAATATTATCGAAAATTAAGAATATTATCAATAAGTTCAGAATATTATCAATCAGTTAAGTGCGATTTTCAGCCATTGTTGCCGAGACAAGACAAAATCTAACGTAACAGTGGGGTTGGACAAGGCAAGTATTGAGCACATTTAACTCACAACAAAGCATTGATTATTCATTTTATAATATGCGCATCTGCGGAATAACTGCAATTATTTCAAGGGTCTGCGCTGCCGAACCCGCTGGAAAATACTTATCTTTGTTTATGCTTCGCGATCAGCGGATTGATGGGTTGTATAACCAGATGCGTTTCTGACTGAAAGCGTGCCTATGGAGCTCACGTCTTTCTCCTGAAAAATGTAATTTACTATTTTTTTACATTTGAATTGTCTTTTAAAGATGGAGCTGATATGTACCAAACGAATGGGCTTGTCATTGCAATCGATTTGCTCAAGTTTCAACCCATTGACAATGTTTATCAAATAAAAGGGGATTTCACCGATCCATCTTTGCAGAAACACGTGATCAATAAGCTAAAAGAAGTAAGCTCAGCAGAATTTTGCATTAGTTTCAAGTAGAAAAATGCTGTCAACGAGGCTTTGGTGACTATGTGCATAGAAAAGTGCTGTTAACGAGGCTTTGGTGACTATGTGCATAGAAAAATGCTGTTAACGAGGCTTTGGTGACTATGTGCATAGAAAAATGCTGTTAACGAGGCTTTGGCGACGATGTGCATGTCATTATCAAGTTTGTATGCAAGAACGCGCCATTCACGTTCTGAAAAGCTAATCGCAAGCAATGCTCCCACACGAGGATAGTTCTTCGTTTTTTCCTAACACGACACCCGCTTTGCTGCTGGTTGCACTGCGGTGCAATCGAGACTTGCACGCAAAGGAGCTTGGTTCGGTGAACTGCAAGTTGACTCGTTTTTGCAAACAATTCCTCCTCTGTTTTTTTTCTCTCAACTTTAGTTTCAAACGGTGTTGCCAAAGGTGTTTTCCGTAATTTCTACACTCAGCAATAGCTTGACGAATACTTTATGCAACCGCGCCTGATCACGTGTAACTTGTGCTTGAATATCTCACAAAACAAGTTTCAATGATTAAGCTTCAAGACCTTCCACCAGCCATGGGCCAACGATTCGATAACCTTCTGGGTTTTTTTTCAGAACCCTGGCGTTTTTGCCGTGATTTCTTTTGCGTGTTGTAAATTCCTAATCAATGCCAAATAAACTCAATTCTCAGTTCAACCTCATTTTCTTCAAAATGATTGCTTACTTTACTGGGCGAAAGCCTTCCCAATTTATGTAGTTTCAACTATTGCTGAAAGCAGCCCTGGCTTACTGTTTATTCTGGTAATCTGACCTTTGCCATGTAACCAATTGCATGTATTGGAAACTGTTCAGGTTCTGATCGATCGTGCGCTGTGAAATTCTGCTCGTCCTGTACTCTCGTCTGGTGATTATCTTTTAGGCCGACGGAAGCAGCAAAGCGGACGTGGTGATATGCGACGCCGCAACCCGTGCCAGCGGCATACCGGACCTGGACTGTTTGTCGCTGGTCAGACTCATTGTCGCAGCCTCTCCGTTTGTTCTTACGGTATGTGCCGGGCCGTACCAGAACTTCGTTAAACTCTTTGTTGTATTGGTGCTATACCTGATTACGTTGTTCAACCCATCTCAAACAGTTTTACGCCCGACCTGGCATTCCTCGTTTAGCATTCACGCTTTCCGTGTAACTTCAACTTAATACGTAACAATGGTTTTCGGTAGCAATACCCCTTTTTTTATTCGTAGACAGCTTCGAATGCAGAACCGTTGCTTTTAGTAACAGTGGTGATTTAAACTATTTTCTGTATTGTCAGGTTCTGAAACCGGGAGGGACGTTCTTGTTCAAAATACGCCACGGCAGTGAAACGCAAAAATTGAAAGAGACCTTTTCGAAGTTTTTCGGAGAAGTCAATCAGCTGAAACCTCCAGCTAGCCGTGAGGAATCTGCTGAAGCGTATCTTCTATGCACAAAGTTCCAACACCGTTGAGACGGGGGATGCTGACGTCGCGGGTCCACGAGAACCATCTCCAAGTTGAATTGCGGCAGTGCTCCTCGGAAGGAAGAAGATATATCAGTTTCGTGTAAGGGGTTATTGAGCATGGGTTGGGCCGAGCACCCTCGAGGACGTTTTCTTCATTGGCGCGACGCAAAACTTACCGGTGATCAGGTCATTTGAGGTCACTTAACGGTGGTCAGGTCATTTGAGGCCACTTGGTGGCAGGTGAATTGAAGGTGGCGTTTTGCCCCGAGCTGCAAATCCGAAACCTGAAAAAAACTTCAGAACAAATTCATTTTCCAATCAATGCGACAATGGTTCGAACTCGTATTTTTCCGGCTTCACTTCACTGCATGTAATTAAATCATGTATTCGCTGCTGCATTGACGCTAGCTGAAAGGGATTTTTCTTTTGAAAAAAAAACATAAGAAGTGCCTTCGGAAGTAATAGTGAAAAGCAAGGCTGTTTTTTTCGCTGAGACATTTCGGCCATTTGTCTCACAGTTGTATTAAAATTCGTTGTAACAGTTTCAATTGGACTATATTTTCAGACATTCTGACCGAAATTACTTAATTTTTTTCTGTCATTTCAAAATCATTTCGGTCTATGACCATAAAAAAACAGAAGCAAGGTTGTTCAGAGCTCTAGCAGCAGCACTGCAGAATCTGTTGATACTGTTCTTCCCACACGCCATCATCCAGTGATCCACCAAACCTTCACTCGTAATTTCTCAACGATGTACTGTATGTTCTTCTCGCATGCTCCTGCTAATGTGCGTTAAAGTGTGGGTGGATGTTGTCCCGAAAATACATGTTTGAGCGTGCGGATGAATATGTTCGGCGTTGTGTCGATGCTTTCTGAAAGGTTGTCATGTCGCCACAATGCACAATTTTTAAATCATCATTTCAAAGTAACGAAAATCGGGTGTGTACTTTTCATTATGATCCGATTTGAAATAGATACGAAGTCGAGGTTTAACTCTGATCTTTTGATTCCGAACAGGACGTTGTGTGATCGTTCACGTTTATTGTAAGGAAGACCACAATCGTCTTTCCTTCATACGCTGTCATGTGTTTTGCTTTCCTTCCGCTGGGTTAGCTTGGGCGTATTTCTCACAAGATTTGCTAACAGGACTACGAGCTGTCCAACAAATGAGGCGAACATAATTTTTTGTAAGTCGCGTTGTTTGCGAAAAGAAATTTGGATGCCGACAGTCATGTGAAGTTGCAAGTGCATTAGCAGTTCTTTCAATTTTGTTAATTAAAAACTTGTTGCTCTTAGGCGTATTGGCGCTTTAAGAGGTTAAAAAAACTAATTCTTGTTTAAATTCAAATTTAAAAACACTTTGGGCGTATCGACGAGAGCTTGACAATATCTTCCCAGCGTTTAATTGCATTGCACTGTGCATGGATGAAAAACGATTTTCGTTTAGTCCGAAAACATAGAATAAATGCGCATTACCCGTTGATTAGCTTGTATTGCGGATGGTGACGTTGTCTGTGAATAACGTCAAGCGTGGAGGGAATGGAGAAGCAAGATGCGACGCCATTTTGTTTGTGCAAGAAAGACCTCTGAAATCGTAGCAAAAAATGCCGATAAAATAAGGGCAGAGATTTCGTCAAAATGACAGGTCGTTATTGACGGACGATGTCCCAGTTGGGTTTACTAGGTTGAAAAATGCGTACAGAGGCAACATATAATTCAGCAGCTGCTGTGGTTAATATTAGTTGATGGTGTTTATGTGGCAGTGCAAGTATCATGACATACTCCACGCGAGCACGAGTGTGTTTTCTAAGCATTGCCGAAGAGCAAGTTTCGATCAAACGATTCGAGTCACTTCGCTTTTTTGTAAAGTAGTAAGCAACGTGGCGGGCGGACTATCTTGTTTTGTTGTGTTTTATAGAGAACCACTCTGCAACATTTATGAATACCGGGTAAAAGCTACAGTTTGATTTTTGTAATGTTTCTCGTTAATTATAAACTTTGCCAAGTGAAAATATTTTGTTTCCGCCTCGTTTCAAAATTTTAGTTGTCATTGGACCAAACAAATCGATATGCCTTTTTCTCCGGGCAGCAACGCTGTCCTTTGATCAGTGTGACGTTGCAGCAAGTACCCGTTCCGTTTTGTGTGTAAGATCTCCAAAATGTTCAAGTCTTGTTAATGGTGGTCTACTGTATTTTAATAACGAGGCTCATCCTACTAGATCAGTTACTTGTGATTTTCTGTCAAATGCTGACTTTCTGAGGTTCTTGTCCACTTGATTTTCAGATCATGTCTGAACCGGTTGCTGTAACACAGTTGTAACATGTAATGTTTGACACTAATAATGCAAAGTGATTATAATGCTGCTTGAATAGATGGCTGCATTGAGCTCTGCAACAGTATTGTTGCATCATGTGGTAAGTTGTCTACATTGTTCTGTCTTTATTGCTCGGAAAATATTTTCATTGCCGATTCGATCTTACACATGAGTTAGGTAGGATTTATTATTGTGAATCTTCTAGATTGGCATTGTTTTTGTTTGAGTGCCACGCTATCGGGAGACTTCATTGAAATTGTGTGACATTCTGTTGTAAACCTGCATCTACCCGCAAAGTTACAGAATAATCATTTGCCAAATAATAAATATTTATGAGGTTTACCGCTTGTACTTCTTGCGCGTAGAATCATCCGCGCTATCAGGCAGTTAATAATTTTGTGGACGTCGTCATCAACATTAAGAAAGTCGGGAGCGGCGCGAATAACCTAGGACGCTAAAAGTTTTTCGTGGCCAAGCCAGCAGCAGTTTCAACAGGGCATTTTTTCAGCACAGATACGATTCAACTCTGCTGCTAAGAAGGCTGCTGCAAACATCAGGCGGACTCATGAAAACCAGAAAGGCTACGATTCGCATCGATTCGGACAAGGTCGTCCAGGCAACGGTAAAGGGCTCTCCGAAATTCATCCAATCCTATCTGGCTGACCCGTACCTGAAAAGGAGACTACGCGAACATTACAGGCAAGAACGCGTTCGGAGCGGAAATTTCCGCTCTTTGCGGGTCTGGCTCGCTGGATAGAACACAATTTTTCTTGCGCAGATGCCGAAGCGCGTTCAAACTAATGGAGATAGACGACGAACACCAGTTCCTGAGACCTGGAATCAAATGCATCGATATGGGCGCCAGTCCTGGCTCCTGGTCGCAAGTCGCTGCCCGGCGGATATTCCCACCAGAGGACCCGGTGCAAGGTGAAGAGTGTGATTTCAGTGAAATGCGATTTTGATGCTTCTGATATTAAAAGCTGTAATTTTGCTGTTAAGTTTTCGAGGAATCAGGCGAATGGGCTCTGCTGTCATCATTTTGCGATTTTTCGAATTTGCACGCACTGTATCTGTATTCAAGTAACTGGTCTCCGCACAGGTGAAGAGTTTGAATCAATCAGCAAAATTTTAATAGGAAATCGATTTCACGTAACATTACGTATCTTGTTTGATTTTTGTGGTTTCTTTGTCAATGAGATGCGTTCCATTTCGTTGCTCCAGACGAAGCTCGTACGTTTGTGCCTCGCACTCCTGTTTGAACGTTGCTTTAAGATCTGCACCAAAGAAGCTCCAGAGTTTTACTGTATCTGCTGTCGCGGTGTTTGTTGAGCAACTGCGGCAGCGCTCGGCGCCATCTCCGTTTTACGTTTCATCAGCACTTCGTCCCGCCTTTCAGGAGGCAAGACAACTTCGCTGATGACCAATAAGTGCTGTAACTTGGTCTCGCGATGGAAAGATAACTTCAGCGCCGAGTGTTTCAGTGAAACGCAGTGCGTTCTCGAATTCCACGCAATTATTAAAAGATGTTGAAAAAACGGTTTTTGTCCCGTAAAAAATGAAACAGATTAGGGCTTGACTAATGAGACTAGGATTTGTCTCATGGGATGGGACAGTGGACTTGAACTTTGTGCCATGTCCCATTGTTAGTAATTTTACGTCCCATAGTACGAATTTTTTGAAGTTGAACACCAACATTGTATGTTGACAGCACAATAAGTATCACAAATTGCGGCTCAGTGCCAAAGCGCAGTTACGCGACGCCTCCGTAACTTATATAATTAGGTCGTTTGGTCCTTTTTCTAATAAGGTCTTATATATAATAATAAGGTCGTTGGGTCCGCAACTTATATAATAAGGTCGTTGGGTCCTTTTTCAGGTGACAACTAAAAAAAGGTCAACCAATTTTCATTCGGTCCTATAAGTGGAAATTTTGGGACGTTTTGTCCATATTTGTTTGAGTGGGACTGTCACAAGTTTCCTTGGGATGGGGATAGAAACGAATGTCCGGAGGACAAGCCTGGAAATAGAGTCCCTTTCAAGTCTAATTTCTTTTTTTTTTGTCACAACCACCAAACAACAGCTGTTTTCTGTGTTCAAGAGGATCATTTTTAAGAAAGGTTTATTCAAAATTTGAAAAAATAGGGTTTGGGGGGGAAACGGGTATGGTACCTAAATGTACCACTAGGCATTTTCACTAAAAGGTGCTAGTACAAGTGTGTACCAAAGGACATAATGCTGGCAAACGAATATATTCACGGAATGAAAACTTGTAGGCGTAACACACAAAACAATGTTGACATATTCACGTTGCCACCCACTTAGGAACGGCACGGCTTGAAACAATGCAAGATGGCATATTGCATGCATTGCACATTAGCTTTGTTCTTTTTTGGTTTGCATTATAGAAGCACGTTTCGGCTGCCTTCCTGTGGAACTGCGACGCTTCGCAGTTGGCCCACTATCTCCTCGCTGAATCAGCTCTTCTGCTAGTTCCACAAGCAAATCAAGGTATGGCTTTTTGTAATGCCTGTGCAAATCCTTGTAAATTACCCAGGCATTGACAGTCACAAATGCCATCATACGGTACAGGACTTTCTTCCATCATTTGGTAGACTTTCTGTCTAAGTCATACACACCGGCCATTTGGTCCGCTCTATCCACACCACCCATAATATGTCTGTGAGGCTGGATAGCATCAGGGCAGGGGACGTTTACGATTGATCCACCCCGTTGCTTCTTCCTAACTTCACCGACTGTGTTTGTGTGAAAGTTGCTCAGCACCTAAACTTCTTTTGTATCCATCCATCTAACAGCTAACGTTCCATTCGTATTACATCTAAATTCAGAATCACCACGGCAAGCGATTGCAACTAATGATGAAAAAACAGCCAAAAAGTTTCATGATATCTTTTTCTTTTTTGCTTTTTGAAATACATCCAATCTCTAGTTAGTGTAGTAAGCTCTCTGCAGTAGCAAGCTATATGAAAACAGCTTCAAAAAATGTTTGAAATGCTTTTGAGTGCGATATCTGGATGAAGCGTGCAAGGTCTGTGTTGGCTAATATTCAGTCGTGGCTGGAACCCTGGTGTTACATTGAGCCATACAACAACATTTGTAATAGGATCTGCAACACTACCAACGCTGTTGCTTTCTACATCATTGTCTTCGTTCGCTGAAATACTATCCTGGTTTTCCTCTTGCTCACTAACTGAAGGCAATTGAGAATCATCAGAATTAGAATCTTCTGGTTCATACTCCGAGCAAAAATCAGAAAGATCTGATTCCTCCGTATTGGAAAGGTCTGATAGTGCTTCAACAATTTCAGATGCATTATACCGTTTAGCCATATTGGCAATTCCATTAATGAAGTAAAAAAAAACATAAACGAATCACAAAACCATGTTCTTGTTGAGGCCTGGTGGTACAAATAGTTACCATCATACTCAGCATATAAAGTCTGTTGGTACGCATATGTACCAGTTACACTACCACCACCCTTACTACGCTAGCTTTACTGTAAGCTTCAAGAAAAAACAAATGAAACAAGCTTACTACTTTCATCATAAACAGCCTAATTAATCCCAGTCTAATGCTAGCCAATGTAACTGTAATCCAGCCTTCCAAAACACTTGTAAGTCTTTGATGTGTCCATACCAGTGTTGCCACTCTGTTATAAAGAAAAACCCCAGAATTTACCTTGAAAAAAACAGAAACTAATAAAAAAACCCAGACATACAAAATGTTAAAAATAAGTCAAAACCAAACTTGAAATGCACGCTAGCGATACTTGCACTTCTAATTAAGGTAATACGCATTATTTGCATCAAATTTTTAACAAGTTCAAGTTTATCTTTAAACATACTGACAATTTAAAAGTATGCTGGCAGCAAATCAAATGTATGAAGTAACATAAAAAGTTGGTTAGATCTTTTCTAAAAAGCGTTTAATGTTTTCTTTTACTTTGACATAAACGCACATATTGAAACATGTACATGATACATTCAAGGTCGTGTAGTTTTCTTTTCACTCTAATCATTGCGTTCATTGCGATATTTAACTACTAATTTAACATTGAAAATTTTACATTCATACCTATCACAATGCGCCTGTAAAACAATGAACATATTCTCAACGACAGCATCTTCGATAACAAAAAAGGCATTTCAAAATCATGCACAACCAGCCATTGACATATCAGCGATACATTAGAATGCTGGCCTATGCCTAGTCAGTGCCTGATCTATAAAACATTAGATTTCAAACAATTTGGTTAAGCCTAGCCCTACTCAACTGAACTGGCTACTGACTCTGCACATTATTGCCCCTGTGAATCTACTGTATCCTTGAATGGAAAATACAGTAATACAACGTACGTTTCTGAAATTTGACCAGAGTCAAAAAAACCCAGATTTTCAATAAAAAACCCAGAACCCCACATGAAACAGAAAAACCCCAGATCTAGTGAAAAAAAAACAGCAGTGGCAACACTGGTCCCTGTATTTCTGCTGCGCCGCATGGAAAATGAAGCTAATGGCGCGAAAAAAGATCACGTCATCGCAAATGTCAATGAAGCAAAACGGACTGAGCACTTGCAGTTTCAAAAAAGTCGGGAAAGGTCAAAATACACGGATTTATGGTACAATAACGGCTTCTCAGACAGGAACGGTGGCCTGTGGTACTTATATGCACCGTTAGTATTGAAAGGGTTGCGATTTGTCGAATTCAACGTTTCTACTATTTTCTTACAAAAAATCAAAGACATACTTAAGAAATTGCTTTCATACATTCTAAAACGCTGCGCGTATATTGGAGTAAGTAACATTTATCGTATCAAACTTGCAAGATGATGTCTGGGATAGGAAGCTCAAGAAAATTTTTCGGGAGCACTGCTCCCGTGGGTTCTCCACGTGAGCACAGGACGCCGGTTCTCAAAGCACAGTATGACTAAATATGTCCAAAATTTGGGGGAGGCATGACCCCCCTGGGTCCCCCATGGCTACGCCTATGTGTAGTTCCGACGTAGAGTCGATGCAAAACGTATTAACCGTCGAACAACGCGCCTCTCGCTTAAAATCACAGGCTCTGCTTGCAACACTTTATCTTTTTGTGCCTTTTGTCGCGGATTACGACAGAGTTCTCGTTTGCGACTGTGAACAACCCCACACTCCTGTCCTTCACAGTGGCTGACATGCAGCCCAGGGTCTCGCCTTTAACCGTCTATGATCTGCTTCCTTCAGAGTCTCCCGCGGCCAGAAATGCAGGATTGGTAATCGGGGTCGACCTGAAGACTTTCGAGGGCATCGAAAACGTCCATAGAATTGTCGGTGACTTCACAGACCTGAAGGTCCAACATCAAATCTTCCGAGTCATGACTGAGGTATTGTATGTTTGCAAAATGTGAGTTTGTCTAATGATGCGACGGCTGCACCGTCACTTTTATTGCGAATCTCACACGTCCGACACATTTTCGGAACACTAGGCCATTTCAAGGGGTCAAGATGGCACACTAGGCCAGAAGAAACAAGGTCTACAGAGACGGGTTGTTTCGGTTCACTGCGTCAGCCGGACATGAAATTTATTGAAGGCATGCACAGTAGGCACCAGGGTCCTGCGCGGGGCGGGTTAACCCGCGGGTTGCGGGTACCCGCGTTTGCGGGGAGGGTATGGGAACCCGCAGTGTTATGCGTGCGAGTGCGGGGCGGGCGTGGGACAAGAAATTATTTTTTGCGTGGGTAGCTGAATGTTGACTCTATGCATGTGAAAGTGACATGGGCAAAAAAGTAATGCTACAGAAAGCTTGTGGTACAAAGGTGTAGATGAGCTTTGGCAACCGAAATGCCTTACTTGGCCAAAAATTATGTCGCTATCTTCGTGAGGTCGCACATTGTATGACTTACTTTCGTCTTAGCAAACCAAACTTTAGTTGAAGGCTACTGAGAGCATTTGAATACTAAGTGCATTGTTAACCAGTGGCGTAGCCAGCCCAAAATGTTTGAATTTAGGCGAATAACATTATTTTGTTTGGGCTACTGCCTCTCAAAGCACAAAATGACCATATCCTAAAAATTTTGGGGGGATGGCTACACCTGTGTTGTTAACGACTGTATGGTATACTTTTAATCACTCCCAAACTGTTATGCCATAGGCAAATTTAGTATTAATGGAATAACAAGGGTACCTATGAATCAGTTTAGTACAGAGAAATCCACGAGTAAAAGTCAGAAAACTGAAATCAGTTTTTCACCGAGGTGTCATTGGACACGTGGAAACCTACCAGCGCGTTGTACATGCACATGATAAACAGGTATTAAAGAACATTGCATCTAAAATGTCGAATTTGAGATTATCAAAATAAAGTCAGGCTGTCGTATTTTACATACACAGCAATGAAAAAGCTACCGGGCTGCGGGTTTGACATAGCTGGTGTGGAGACATTCTCCAGTGGTGGCGAGACCACAGATGGGAGTTTCCAGATATCAGTGATCTTGCAGGAAATACGTTCTGCGTGATGGCAACCAGCGCTGCTAATGAACTAGTGTTTAGTATCGATGATCATGTCGTGAATTGCAGAAGAGCAAATTTGGAAGAGTTCCTCAGTGAACGACATATTCTTTTTCAACAGTGCTCTGAAAAAGAAGCGCTGAAGTTTGACCGGGTTTCAACACTTTTACCTTATAGTGTTTTCCAAGACTTCCGCCGGCTTTGAAATGAACCACTGAATAAATTGCCACTAGCGATGAAACACGTTGCATGAGTTTTTAGTGGTTTTCAGACACACAATGACTGGTGCAGGCTTGGAAGGGTAACAGTGTGGGGTGGGTCTGGACAAAAAACGTCAACCCACGCAGGACGCTGGTAGGCACACAAGCTGCGTAACGCTGTTTGCCAAAGACACAGTCACAAAACATTGTTTTGGAGACCGTTCAAAGCAAGCGCAGGGTAGAAGGTTCAATTCGCAAACCTTGCGCGTGTTTGGGCATCAAAATTCTCGTTGAGATTCGACCGCTTGAAAATGCTGTCGGTGTCATTGCACAACAAACCAGGCTCGTAGCCACGGGGGACATGCGGGGGCAGTGGCCCCCAAATTTTTGATGTGCCCAGAAAAATTTGTTTTAAACATATAATGAAAACAAATCTTTCCCCTTAAAGCATATTTTTCACCCCCGAACCTTAAAACTGGCTGCGGGTCTACAATAAACACAGGGCTTGTTACCGCGCTGGGCGAAAAGTTGTTAGTCCATTCGGGGCTGAAGACCCGACTTTAGGTCAGCGTTACGCAGACTGCTGTTAGCTCTCCGTTGCTTCTGCTCTGTGGGCATGGCAATTAGGCTACAGCGCGAATGTTTTATGTCGGTAAATTTACCACGAAGTAAAGGTACGAATGTTTAGCATTTAACACGCTGACTGGAAACACTGCCCAAGGTACTAAAGCATGATTACGGCGTCAAAGCTCGTTCCATTTCATGACAGTACTGTATAGTGTCAGAAATTGTTATGATGCAGATTTTTCTAACATCGCTCACAAGGCACGGTGGAAAAGGTCAGCAGCACGTAGTGGAATTGCCGAATACCTGGGTGAAAATGCGTAAAGTTCCACGAATCACAGTCATGAGCCGCCACTGATAAATAATTGCAGTTGTGTGATCTTGCACTGATTCACTATTCGACCTCAGCACAAGCATGTTATTCAGTACGCGCCAGCTATGGCTTAGCTAGCTGATGCAGAGTGCTATGAGGTATTCTAAAGCACTGTTACATTCTATTCTGACGTTTCTATTGAAACCCTGTGCACTTATAACTTCTAGTCCTGCGATTCTCTTAACGACTTTGGCTGCGATTTTTTTCTAGATTTTACTTTTGCAAATCAGCAGCTGCCGTTACAATTTTATAAACTTGCATGTGGCCTTATCTGGGTAGAATCTTCTTTAAAGCTAGGGGAAGTGCAAACAGATTTTTGTCAATGTCAGCATCTTTTCAGTAAATGATAAACAGGTCATGTAAACGACTCAAGGCTGGTTAACATGATAAATTATTATTCAAGCTGAAAGCGAGTTGAGTGACAACTCGGTGCATATTTAAAGGAATTAGCTGTTGGTTTTCAGGGCATCGACGATTATTCATTTCAGTTCATAAAACCATCCTTACGTGCTGTGTTTCATTTCAGAAAAGCAACGACGAGAAAGTGGATGTTGTGATATGCGACGCGGCCACGAAAGCCACAATATCGGCTGAACAAGACCATCTGTCGCTTGTCAGGCTCATCTTGGCGGGGTCTTCGTTTGTGCTGAAGGTTTGTGAACAGTGTTTCCTTCCTTGTTTTTGGAATTTTCACACGTAACAGCCGAACATACTAATCATTCTGCAGATTGGGCTGCAAGGGTGACAACACGGTGCGAGGTCCGATCGAGCCGCTGAAACGCAATTGAAAATCATTATCAGACGCTGTTTGTTACCTGCATTAAACGTCATCAAAGCCTGCGCGGTCGCATGGTGTAGAGATATTGTGAGTTGACGCGCTTGGTGGAGCCAGACCCGTAGCCACGGGGGGCATTCGGGGACAGTGCCCCCCAAATTGTTGTGCCCAGAAAATTGTTTTAAACATACAATAAAAAGATCTTGTCCCCCTAAAAATGTGTTTTGTACCCCCCCAAACATTAAAACCTGGCTACGGGCATGGGTGGAACCAGTGGGTCACGTTGTGCTCTTGCGTCAAACTATACAGCATCTACTTCAAAATCTATCGTTTTTATTCGCAGGTTCTACGACCGGGCGGGATTTTTCTTTTCAAAATGAGAAACGGGAGAGAAGTTGTTCGTCTGAAAAAAACTTTCTCGAAGTTTTTCGGCAGCGTTGAACTGTTGAAACCGGCCGCCAGCCGCAAAGCTTCCACGGAAATATATTATTTGTGCAAAAACTTCCGCAACAGATGACGCGCTTCGCAATCAAGAAAATGCTACGTGTGGCAGTATGTCGTAAGGTGGTGGAAGTTGCACCGGCTATTCATCAAAAGATCTCCGGGGAATTGTCCCCCTCGTTACGCCTCTGGCATTGGCGCAATGAACCTTACCTGCAAACATGGCAAGGAATTGGTGCATGATGATGTGCTGTCCCCGCATGCCACCACCACTTGCTACAGTTGTTGCACGTTTGTTTCAGTCTTAGTTCGAAATTTTACAGCCTCTGGCCGCCGTTAACGTTTTGCAAGCTCGGATCCAATTGTAAACCCATCAACAAAAATAACCTCCGCTTCGCCTTTGTTTCGTTTCTGGAAAGCCTCGAGCTGGAATATGTATCGCAACATAGTCGATCAATTTTGGATTCAATAGTCCCGCTCTTATTTCGTAATCTGCGCAGTGGTTTTCGCGCATTGACTTATTTCTAGACGCTTCATATTTACTGTTATGACAACTGTGGCTCCGAAAAATATATCATATACTGTATTATATGAAGTACTATATTACTCAGTAAGTGGCGGTTGGAGGTATTGATTAGAAGCGGACGGTGGTTGCAGTTTTCCGTCGTTATCAAAATCCAAGAATTTTTCAGATCATCCCCAAGAGCTCATGACAGCTGTTTTGCAGATGAAGACTCAACCTTGGAAGCTCTTAAATCTTACTTAAAAGTACAGTATAATCAGGGTTTTTTTAAGGCGTTTTAGGGACCCGAATCGGGTCCCTAGAATCAGAGAAAATTATCATCGGATTCTTAAAATCAGATAAAATCGGGTCCCTACAGACCCATACCGGGTACCTAACATTTTCCTTAAAAAAAATCCTGGTATAATCAAAGCAGCTGTTTAGAAGAATTAGTGCAGATGTGTGTGGTTTAGAAGTACGACGTCCTATGCAATTGTCAGTTTCATTTATAAATCTGTCTCCGTTCTCCACGTATCAGTAACACATGACCGCACATCTCCGAAAACGAACACATTTCTAGTATTGTATGGATACTCTTTCATTTTCACCAGACGTTCCTTAGTAATGTTCATGTTTTTGTCTCCAAGCTGACTTTACGCTTGGTGGTGGTACAGTACTTACGCGAAATGGGCAACAATCAAAGACGGCTGAGCGAGCTCTTGACAGAAACATTCATTCTGAACAAAATATGACAAAGTGAATGAATTCATGGTTTAATCTTGTCGAGGTAATTATTGCTCCGGAAAAAATGAACTACATCAGGGTGAAACAAAACACATTGCACGAGCACGCAGTAAAAATGCCATCGCTAATGCTGGGCGATGTTATTAGGCAGAGCTCTGGGAAAGATCTGAACAGCGCATTTGGGATTAATTAAAAGCAGCAAAAATCAACGGTGACAAAACCGTGCTCCTTGCAAAAAGTAATAATCAGCAACGTTTTATATTGAACGCTTATATTTTCATTTATATGTGAAACTGCGTAACGATTGACGTCAGGATGCAGATTTTTATGCAGTCGAGTTTGCATGCATTCTCGTAAATCATGAACTTGCCTAGTCTTGAAACGTTGCGACAATTTAACTTTTCACAAAAGAAAAACTTGTCGCCAGACGAATTTTGCACAGTTGAGCATGAACTGTTCGCATATTCTCTGCTCATCTACATTTCGCTGCAGATGCCATCTTCAAATACGTAGCCTAGTGCAAACGTTCCGTCGAAGCTGGGAAGACAAAGCAAAAACTTAGTTCTTGAAGCTACTGACTGTTGGGTATCACAGTGTCAGGGCCGTCGCCAGCGGGGGGGGCCAGTGGTCCCCGGCTCCCCCATTTGAAAGCTGTGCCCCCCCACTTCACGGTTGGCCTCCTGGTTGCTGCATACATCCAATACAGTATTTTAAAAATGTGGGCCCCCCCTGCTGTTAAATCCTGGCGACGGGCCTGCACAGTGTTGCTCAGTTCATGTATTTTGGCATTGCGTGGCACGTGTGACGGTCATCTCCAAGCGATGCCCGCTCCATAGCAGAAGCCGCACAAGCAAGGAAAAGAACGTCTAGGCATAACATCCCCAGTGGAACGTTCCTATAGCCAAGTTGGAAAGCGCGGTGAAAGTTCGCATTCATTCATTTCTTTGTCCGAAACCCAAATTTTCCGAGTTAGGCACCAGTGACGCGACCGGTTCACACGGTCATTTACCGTTCTTTGTTTTCTTCGCTGAGCTGCCGATGAAATTTTCCTGCAACAAGAGTTTTCGGGCGACGTTGTTGATATGTTTGAACCTGTCCGGGCCCAGCTGTATGCCACCGTACCATCTGCTGACAACAACAACCACGTCCTTCGCTCCCACGATCTCGAGCAAATGCAGCAAACGTCCCCCGGCAGCCGACTCCCCGTCGTCGTCGCAATCTTGCAAGAAACCAGATGTGGCTTCGTTTGAAATCCTATAGGCCATGATATTGTGCGTGGCGTTGGCTATTTTGCGATTTTCCAACAAAACCGACCTGACAGCATTCACCTCTTTCAGGTTCGTTGCTTTCGCGAGATGCGCTTGAAACGTGCTTTTGCGATCGACGAAAGGTTCCCCGTGACTTATTTTCGGCGCTGGATCGAACGCTGGACTTTCAACTCGGGACGCTACGGGCAATGGGTCGTCTGCGCACGTCACAACCCGTGTGTCTTCTTGCTTGTTCTCTACGAATTGTCGAACCGCTTCTGTCCACAGAAACAAAATGCATTCTCCATTGTTGTCACGCGCGATCTCGCTCAGATTCTCGTTCAAACACTTGCGATCTTCAGCCTTGAGCCACGGTGCGAAAACTTCAAAAAATGGTGTTTCAGAGGATGGGTAGCTGTCGGGAAGAGTGATGTGAAAATGCATTTCAAACTGAGTGCCCTTGCAAAGGACCAGTTCGTACTTTCTTGAGTGCTCACTGACAGTGTGCCACTCATTTTCATAAATAGACGAAAGAGCTTCGATCTCCTCTACCTGACGACTCAGATCATCCATGACTCATTGCTTACGTCATACTATATGCCCGCCGAACTATTTCTGTAAATGTTCAACAACACGCTTTGTAATAGCTGATTAGCAGTTAGCAGCTGTTTTTTTTCCCCTGAAACATTTCAGTCATTTTTGCTGAAACATTGTTGTCACTGAGACATGTCGGTTATTTGTCTCACAGTTGCATCAAACCTCATCATAACAGTGTTCATTAGACTAATTTTCAGACAGTCTGACAGAAATGACCTAATTTTTTTCGGTCTTTCAAAAACGTTTTGGTCCATGACCGAAGAAAAACACCCTGGCAGGAACTACCTCAACTGACGTAAAGTCATATTACGATGTGCTGTTTTTCACTTGGACTTGCCCACTGTTTGTATTGGGGCTGCAGCATGCATTGATGTTATCAGCTGCCCACATTACCTCCTCAAGTGGTTGCAAGTCTTCGAAGAAATGTGTTTGATTAAGCTTGATGTGTTTCTGAAACAAGCTTGCTGATAACACAATACTCGTTATCATCTTAATGTAGTTTAGGACTGAAAATTGCAAACTTACAATATTTTTGAAGCTTTTTGCTTATGAGACTTTTTGAATTGGAAAGAAGTTGTTAGTCAAATGTTTCACACAAAACATTGAAAAAGTTCAGATATAAAAATTTCAAAGATTATTCAAACAATAAAATTATTTACGTCAGAAAATGCCAACATACAAATTTGAAAGATGACCTGTCATTTGTCTTAAAAGCATTAAGACCAAGCTTTTTGTAAAAGCCTATGCAGTGCATCAGTTTAATGGACAAATTCAACAGTTCATATTTCTAACCATATAGCAAATTATGAAACTGAGAAGAAACTGGTGTTACAATTATCAAGTTGCACAATTACCTGGTGCTTGGAACTGAAACACCTTAAAAAGCAGGCAACATGTCAAACATACTTTGCTGTTTGTTTTGCAACCTCTTTAACTCTTCCAAAATTGTAACCCAAAGGTGCACAAAACATTAGCTGTCAGAAAATCTTATGTGTCCTCATGGCCACATGGATATAAGCTTTTTGATCTATTTAAACAATCCAGCCAGTTTTGAAATGTAGAGCATAGAACGGAGAGTTTCATCATACCTTGTCTTACATACTTTGGAACACCGGTTTCTCAAAACTCATGGTTGTTTTTTACTGTTTTGAAATAGTGACTCAGCACTGAGCCAAGATATGTATGAATAAGCACCTTCAGTTTGTTCAGGTTCATAGATTTTAATAATAGTTTTATTACAGTCACTTTTCCAAAGTCATGAATTTTTTGATGCTTTTACAATATTTTGACCCACATTCTTTAATTGGCAGTTCCCTTACAAAACTGAAGTGTCACTACAATGAATTTGTGTTTCATAGGATTAATTAAAAAACATTAAACATTACAAAAACATCTGCTTATGTAACTATAACAAAAACAATGAATGACTTTCAAATGTTTTTGAATTACAGTGCATGCTTATCAATTGTAAAATATAACAGCATGTCCAACAATAACTGTATTTTCGAGAAAAACAAAATGGCCAAGTGAATTAGCTCATTCAAATGAGTGCAAAGATCACTGAAAAGAAGAACAACTGCTGTCCATGAAAGCACTGCCAACTTCACACAATTAAAGTTCTCTCATATACAAGACACTACGTATATTCATTTAAAATCTTGCATAGTATGCTTAGGTGAGTGTTATTGCTACCTAACGATCAAAATCTGCTGTTAGCTCACAAACTCATACATGCATCTAAAAATGTTTCCCAGCATGAATAATAGATACACTCAGACATCAGAAAATTATTGCCAAAAACACCAAGAAAGTTGTGTTTATGGACTTGAAGACAAAAGCAGACTTTTCTAACCAGTAAAACCTGGTAACACAATCTGTTCCATGAGTGTCCAGCACAGGCAAAAACAAAATCAAAATGAATAGTGCTAGCATTCTTTATTACCTGATTTTATTTATTTATTATGCATTTTGTCACAGACTTGTACTCCATATCGCACATTCAAATAACACAAGAGCACAAAAATGGTTAGCCATAGCAGACTACAGAATAAGTGCTAGCACACGATCAACATTGAGAGGAGCAAAACACTTGAACACCTGCCAAATTTTTTCCTTCAAATGGTATAAATTGCCCATATTGGCCAAGCCTTTGCAACTCCATAACTTGCCATTCGACTGTGCTGGAGAGCTGTCCAAACCCTCAAAAGACTCGGCGAGACTTCAAAGTTTTTAGGTTTTGGTTTTCAGTTTTTTTGTGGGTGATGTCATAAGTGGAGTAGGTTTAGGCCTTTTTAGCTGACGTTTTCGGGATCTAGGCCCCAACCGCTAGATGGATTTTTTTAGTGCAAACTAGGCTAAAACCCAAGTCTTTTGAGTCTTTCATTGGCTTTCTGGCGTTTTTGGTTCAAAAGTTACGGTCTTATGGTCAAAAACCATAAAACTGACAATTTTACCGAAAAAATATTTTACCTTAACAAGAGACAGGTTTATAGTTACCAGCATCACTTGTGTCCCCAAATGTGTTTTTACAAATAGGTACATGACAGTTTGAATGCAATCCTGGGGAATTTTTCTATGCATTAAAACACATATTGAAGACTACTCAGGTAACTGCGCACACTTGAATCAGCATAAAAAATGTTTTCAGCAAAAAATGCCATTTTGCCAGTGGCATGATCAGTGGTAGTTTGTGCAATAAAGATTTATTATATTCTTTTGTTGAAAGACTTTGAATATTTACATTTGAGTTTATCAACTTGATTTAATGAAACCTTAAAATGTGAGTAATATCTTAACTTATCATGGATAACAAAACATTGGGCGAATGACACCAAGCAGACTTCAACCAAACAATCTTTAATATCATCAAATGTAATATGATTGTAAGGATTCATTTCAAAAACTGCTTGGCAATTATACAGTTTTTACCACAGTCATAGTGTTAAAGCAGATGGCCTTCAGTACAAATGAAAAAAAGACTTGCCAAACGGTTGAGACAATTTAGACCTTAGGTGATACCTATTTGCTGTTGACCTTGATAAACTCAATATATATATATATTGAGTCAGACTCATGGCCCATATCGCAAGGATAGTTGAATAACACAACACAAAATGTTTAGTCATAGCACAATGCAGAGTAGGTGTCAGCTGATCAACACAGAAAGGAGCCAAACACTGAAACAACACCTTAGCATCAATTCACCTGGGCACAGCCAGAGTGTGATGCACTGTGGGCATGGGCACAATTTGGTGGGGGACACGGTGGACATGTCCCTCCCACTTTTTAAGGTGGGGGGGATATAATATGCCATGCCCTCCCTACTTTTTCTCTTCAGGTTTTGTATTTGGAGAGGTTCCAAAAATAAGTGACGTTTGCCATGTTTTGCGTGAAGTGCTTTTTATATTAAGATGTTACACATAGCCAAGTTCATGGTGAAACAGAGTTTCAAGTATCGCTGGATACTTGTGTAGTATCACTGCCAGTGATATCACTGGATTCTCTTAGTTTATAAATTTTAGCTTCAATAAAATGACATTTAGCATTTTTCAAGTTTCTAGAGATCGTGAAAGATGGTTTACTGCTTCTGTCCGACATTATACCCCATGTAGTATACTGTTAGAAAGGTTACTTCCTTGAAACAGTGATAGTTTTACAGCTGCATATGTGAAGGACCACAGTATAGCATGGATTTGGTTCGCGTATAAATGTATCTGGTTTTGCTGTAACGTTGGTTGTCACATATTCAGAAACAGACAGCGTAAAATTTAATGATGCTAGTGTATATAGGCATACCATATTTTTTTGTGATTGAACACTGGGACGCTTCAGGACAATGAGCCTTAGCCTTAGGAGGAAATCAACCAAGTTCTGGTATAAAATAAATCCTTTCAATAACCTGTAATTGCAAAAAGAACACCCCCTCCTGCTAGCCAACTTTACTGAACTGGCCAATGTGCTAACAATCAACCCGTTACTGGGCCAGTTACCCACTACAATGACGTATCAATTACCTTTAGATCTAAAACAATGAAACCAGATCATGCATCATTCTTCAGCAAGTTGGTTAAATAGACTAATCATAGCATGTTAATATTTGTGTAGGGTTATGCTGCCTGACTGAATGCCTAACAGGGACTTTTTGGTTGATCAACCGGGACACTGGGACAAAGCCGTTAAACCAGGTCTTTCACGGTTAAAACAGGATGTCTTGTAACCCAAATGTATATATTGTTAGAAAGTTAAATTTTCAGGCAAATGTCTGCAAAGCTTTTGCTGAAGACAAAAGCAGCACAATTGTGGAGACTTAGTTTTACGATGGGCTGTTTTGCAAAAGCGCCTGTCTTCAACCATTAGTAAATAGGATTTCAATCAAAACGTTGGAGAACTATTTACCTAGCTATATATTGACCTATAGCTCAAAACATAAGGACTTGGCTAGGAATTACAGATAAAATATATATTTATCCTCTTCTTATAATGTCGCGACAATGGTGACCAACAAAAACAAACTATATTTTTTCATGGCTAATACACTTTGTGCTTGTTCTGAATGCATTGGTTCGTAAGTCATCTGGTTTACTTGAGTTTAACCAAAAACATAATGCAGCAATATTTTCATCCAAGTGTGTAACTTTTGCTTTACAGGTAGGCACATAGCCAAGGGGGGCATTCAAGGGCAGTACTCCCCAATTTTATTGTGCCCAGAAAAATTTGTCTTAAACATCTATTAAAAAACTAAAATCTTGTCCCCGTAAAAATTTATTTCCTCCCAAACTTAATACCTGATCACACCAAGTTTTGCGGGATGTTTTTTCATGTTAATCAGGTTAAACTTGTACAAATTAACAGTTGTGCGTTTTTATTTCTGTTTAATCTCAAATCTATTTTCCTGTCATTATGCAAGTAGAACTCTTATAATTGAACTTTTCACATTAGTTTCATCCTTCAAAATCTGATGTTCAACCTGAAAATTTGATTGTGGAAAAACTGGGCTAAGTTGCATCACATAAAAAGTCACAAGACAACAGCCACTAAGCGATCAAATATGCAGAAATAACAACGTAGGCTAGATGATGAGTATGTATGCAGAGGCCAACAAGAGGAGATTGAAAGGATGCATCCACCACCTGGTAAGAGAATACCAATGGAGATTTTGGCAGGGGTGGGGCTGCAGGCATGATTCACGGTAGCAATGAAAAGATTTGTAGCTTTTACTTAGGGCAGAAATGTGCAAGAAAAATATTTATCGCCTTTGTAACATTAACACGTTCCATTCCGGGGTACGAGATACTCGTATTTGCAATCCTTGCATGCCAACGCTTGCCTGCCAGTGTATGAGTATACTCACACTTGCAATCCCAAGACTGCAGTTACCTCCCGGAGCGCCAACTCCTGCTTGCACAGTGGGGTGCCAGAGATTGCCTCCAGCGAACTCGCGTTTGGCAGAGCGGGACGCCAGAGGTTGATCAAAATCACAAACATAACTTTCATCATTGGTATTCATAGCCAAATTGGCCAATAAAAGTAAATTTGGCCAAAAATGTCCATAAAAAACAAAAACTTTCACCATTGGTAACCTTGGCCAAAAATGACCAAGACCAAGCAAAAGTTTCACCGTTGCTATCCTTGGCCAAAAATGAGCAAGAAAAAACAAAAGTTTCACCATTGGTAACCTTGGCCAAAAATGACCAAGAAAAAACAAAGCTTTCTCTGTTGGTATCCTTGGCCAAAAATGACAAAAAAAAACAAAAACTTATTACCATTGGTATCCTTGGCCAAAAATGCTCAAAACCCTTCACCGTTGTTATCCTTAGCCAAAAATAACCAAGATTATTTTTTGAAAACAAGTGAAATTCGCATGGGGTCAGTGTTCGTGTGACATACCAACAACGTTAGCATTCCAGGTTCAAGCAATGAACATTGCACGAATGTTTTTACTTGCTTCAACTTGTTGCTTGTGTGCGCAAGAAATTTGGCAAAAAAAATATCGCGAAAAGGTGGCTCCACTAAGATAATTGATATTTTTCCTCGAAAAAAAAACTTTAGGGACCACAGAAGCCGATATATTGACATTACTGCATGGTTTTTGCGATAACTCGCAAACTGCTAAAGCTACGTCCACCAGGAAGGTATTGCAAGAAAAGTTTTTCACCGCGCATATTTTTAGGTATTGGCGATAGCTTTGTGGCATCATTGGCAAACTCAAACATAGGAAAAACTGAAAAAGCAAAGTAATCAAAACAAAAGCAGTGGGTATGTTCAAAAACCTGTATAGAAATCTACAAACACGTTAGAAAAATTCATTCGGCACAGAAAATGTCGGCCAGGACCCAAAGTTTGCAAAATATTTATACAAGAATTGTGCAAATTTTTTGGGAAGTACAAAAATAAATCAGTTGATTTTTTAGGGGAGTTTTGGTCATTTTTCACATGTAAAATATCACACCTCCAGTACCAAACACAAAAAATCTGAAAGTTGAAGTACATTTTCACATCTGCGTCCTACAAAATCCTACCAAATTTGAAGCAGAAGTAATGAGAATAAAAAAAGTTATGCCAATGATCAAAAAAATTTTCTGACAAGCGTCTGAAACTTGAAGAGAAGTGGCAAAAAGTGCAATGATGCATTTTGAAAAGTTTTGACCTTTTGTTACTGGTTGTATTTTGCGTTGTTCCAATGCTGCACTCTGAAATCCAGTATCAGCAGTGATTTCGGCGTAAAACCTAAAAAATCGCTTTTTTCAAATTGCCTTTTTTGCACCAGTTTGTTTTTTTGTCGCAACGTTGTATTCCCCAACCCTAAAATAATGGCAAGTGACTTGGTGTAATCTGAGAAAGCACTCGAGGCCAGGTATAGTCTCTGCAAAAAAGCTAAAATGGTGACAAGAAATTTTTTTGAAAATCATCAAGAACTTTCCCAAAAAAGCAAGAAACAAAGCAAAAAGCGGATTTTCTCAGAAATTTCGAGTGCAAACATAACTTGCTGTTAGACCCATCTGAAAGATCTCACGAAAAACTTTCGGGCAATCTTTTACCTATCGACATACCTTCAGTGGTTCGCGAGTTATCGCTGAAAAACTGACGAGCAGAACGATAAATTGGCTTTTGCGGTCCCTAAAGGGCCATTCCGTGTCAATTCTTAACAAGTGGTCAAGGCACTCGCTCCAATTTTCCTGAAATTTTACTAATTGTCATTACCCCATATGATGAACATCTGCAAAATTTAAATGAAATCTGTCAGGAAATGGCATGATTATAAAGCTTTTTAGTTGGGGGGTGTAGCCTTGGGGCACAGATTTCTCATATTTGGCCATGTTTAAAGCCTTATTACTGCCAAACTACGTTATTGAACAACCCCAATATTTCAGGGATGCTAGTAACACGGCCAAATATTGAAAAAATAACATTATCTATATTGTGACTTTCAAAGGTCATGGCCCCCCGATTTGACTGTTTCTAGCTCTTGCTTTATATTTTTGAAAATTTTTAAACCTTGCCACGGTTTTATTTCATGATATTTTTTGCTCATATTTGGAAGAATTGTTGCTGAAAAAATTATCTTTGACCTAAGAAAATTTTATTGCAAAATATTGAAAGGTTTGCAAGATCAAAAGGTTTACCCATGACTGGTACCCCACTTTTCTAGTTTTTTCATTTCGTGCCAAGTTTGACCCAAGATATCACACAAACCTAATGATATTTTGCCACAAAATTTTCTAAGGTTAAAGAAAATTTTATCAGCAAAATTCTTCCAAATATTAGCGAAAACTATCAAGAAATAAAACCGTGGCGAAGTTTGAAAATTTTCGAAAATTTGTAGCAAGAGCTAGAAACAGTCAACTTTGGGGGATCATGACCTTTGACCTTGGAAAGTCACAATATAGATAATGCTATTTTTTCAATATTTGGCAAAGTTACTAGCATCCTTGAAATATTGAGGTTATTCACTAATGTAGTTCGGCTTTAATAAGGCTTTAAACATGGCCAAATATGAATAATTTGCGTCCTCCCAACTACGCCCCCCCAACTAAACAGCTTTAAAAAATCATGCCATTTCTTGACAGATTTCTTTCAAATATTGCAGATGTTCAACATATGGGGTGATGACAATTTGAGTAAAATTTCAGGAAAAATTCAGAGGGTGCCCTGACCACTTGTCGAGAATTGACACAGAATGGCCCCAAAAGGGTTTTGAAACTTTTCAAGCTATGAACATTGAACCAGTGTCTTTGTTTTTTCAACTTTGTGCTTATTTGTGCATGAAATTTGGCAACGTTGAAGCAGTTGGTAGGATACAAATAGGAAAGAAAAAGCATCTCACAAAGAGGCAGCTTCATTAACAACATTGGTAGGTTTGGTTTTTGCAAGGAACAAACTTTTGCAGTAATTACAGCATCAGCCAAGGCACTGATGGGTTTATATCTTTCCAAGCAATAAAGA
>JGI24158J21664_10001378_pt1 | contig 27203 bp, 18 predicted proteins | sample Ectturendosymbi3_FD_21664 | JGI IMG/M metagenome (IMG submission 21664) | reverse complement strand
GCAAGATCGGGGAAACTCCATTCAAACTGACCAACTTGCAACCTGCTTTGAGAAAGCTTGCAGATAAACACCATTGCAAGGTTCGCATTAGTTGGAATGAGGTGTTTTTTCGGAAATTAATAACGTTTATAGCGCTGCGGAGTTGCTATGCACTGAAGATGATAACAGTTGTTATCGAAACGTTTGCAAGATGTCAGTTGTATCGTTTGCTTTGGCCTTAATAACGTTTATTCTACAAATGCATTTGCATTCGTTTTGTTTTCTGCTAACTAAATTGCCCGTTTATATTTCATTAGCTCTGAATTATTTTCAAAACAAAATACTATTTTCAGGAAAATCATAGGAAGGGGGCAATTTTCAAGCAAAGTGCCTGGAGGGGGGCGATTTTACAAAAAAGGTTGAAGACCACTGGTCTAGAGACTTGTGATAAGCTCCAACAGTTCGACCTGTTTGCTGTTGGTCGTACCTTCGGGGAAGGTAAAGCAAAAAATGGATGAAGTTTGACGAAGTTGAAGCCTGGGAATGTCAATGACCCTCTTTTTATGTCATTCGTGTAAATTTCTGACAAATCAAAAGAAAATCCTGCCGAGGTATATGTTGCTGCAGCGCCAAGTACCGAGTCAAGTTTTCAGGGCTTCAGTCTCGGTCCAGACATTTTAAAGAAAGTCCCAGTCTGGAAGTTTAAAGTCGATCGCGGCAGTTACGTTCTCGAGTACTTAACTGGCAGATTGATTTTCATCAAATCGCGTTTATGCGATTTCCTTTTTGCAATTGGTGCTGTTTTGCCTCTGTAGTTTCGTACAATTGCCTGCTCTGTGTATCAATAGAAGCATGTTTTTTTTATCACATTCGACAAGTAGTTTTTCCTGAGTAATACTATTAACCTGGTGTTGGTGCTTAACACACTCACATTTAAAACGTTTCACCCTTTGATGATATTAGCAAATTATCTTATACTGTAGCGTATGTAGCAACGAACTTCGTCGAGTTCATAGCACTCGCATTTTTTAAACCTCTTTAAACCTTGCCGCCGTCCAATCAGTCTTTTTCACATTGAACCACTTCTTCTGCGTATAACCCGCTGCACCAGGGTGCGACGTTCGTGCTAGATGTTACAAAAACCTTGTTTGATATGATTTGTACTTTTGAAAAAATGTATCTGGACTCTTGCAGCGCCTCCCCCCAATGCCGTCGGTCCCAGCAAAAGTGCTGATGCTTCGGAAGTAAAGTTCAAAGGGAAGGAGGAGGAAAAATTCTCTTCGAACTTGATCGTATCGAGGACCGATGAGCTGCTACTGCTAGATAGTTTTATCAAGCAGAAGGTATGTCGAACGTTTTCTCTTCTAACTGAAATGGAATTACAATTAATTTGTAATAACTTAAAATTTATTAAAAATTGCGATTACAGTTCATTAACGAAAAGTACAGTTAATCTGTAAAAACTAGGCATTGCTTGATTTTGAACGTTTTATATCTCATACACCATCCAGACCAGAGAAAGAACGTTTACTATCGCGGGCCGCATGAACTGTAGAATATCACGGGCGGGCCACAAAACTGTAATTCTGTCTTAAAAATTCTGCAGTTATCTTCATATGAAAAATAAAGGGAAAAAACGAACGAGAGAGATTTCTCTTCACTTTTCGTTGAAGTATTTGCTGATCGAAGTTTTGTTTTGACGCGACGCTGTGTTCTGATTTGGATAAGGAAAGTTGTTACAAGGGCCGCATTAAATGGTGATGTCTGATCTGGAACCATCAAACCAATTTCAGTTTCGCATTTAAGACCCAGCAGCACAGCGCCCATTGTTTCCCTTCGCGCACTTTACCAGAAAATCGCACGTGTGTGACGTAACAGACCGAACTAACTGGCACGATCTCATTGGTCCAAGTGTCAGAAAAGCTGGAGCTGCAAACGCGGCTGCAAACAAGGAAAGCGGTAAAACTCCGCAGCGCTATAACCAACAACGAGCTCTGCAGCACTTACCAACGTGGCCCTGTTTCCTTTTCAGATGCTTTCGTTTGAGGGTTCGCACCTCGTCGACCAAGTATTCAAGACCGCGTTGGACGAGTTTCGTGCGAACCTGACGTCAATCTATTCGTACACGCAACTGAGGGGCGACACGAACGGCCTGCGGTACAAAGACATCGTCAACAACTTCCGACAGGTGTTTGTGTTTTCAGCGAATTTTTTTTAAATTCCGTAGATGGCGCGGATTTCCGACCTGCAGGCGACAATTGCTCGCACCTTAGTGAGGACGCTGCTTGTGATGTGGTTCTGGTATTTCGTTAACAGTAGTTCCTTGCATGGTTCTTTCAAAATACGCAGACATTCTGTGTTTAAATTTACAGTCTTGCGACAGCTTTGCTGCAGTTGCCGTATCCAGGGCTTGGCTTGATAGCACAACTTTAATTCGTCGATAGCAAGGGAGCAAACATATGCTCAGTGCATGTATTTCAGAACCAGCGAACAGGATACAGTAAGAATTGCAACTTGCAGTTAACTGTTCTATTTAAATGACGACGCCGACGTTTCAGTCTACTTCACAGTGGGTCTCCATCAGGGTAATATCGAGTAAAGGCGAAAACGCTGCAGATTGCGAAGTAAAACAGAAGGAAAGCGCAATTAGTGTGAGAAAGAGCTAAAAACAAGACCATGATGGCAGGGAGTACCGGCGTTAGATATTGCCCGGGGCAAGAAAGAAGTTTAGCACCCCCATGATCGATACAAGATCTGGGAGTAAATGTACTGTATTGAAGAAAGAACTGTTGAACTGTTCGGCGCCCCGAGCATTGTGCCCCCTCGTTACGCCCCTGTATGACTGTGCTACAAGGAATAAAACTAGCAAGCGCTACGAGCCAGGTAGGAAGCTGAATAAAAAACAATAAATATGCAGTTAATCATGAAATTGATTAGAAATTGATTAAAAGTAAGCATTTCTAAAAACATAAAAATAGTTAAATTAACAGCTGCTTTGTATACATCGGGGGAAGAGGCTCGACGACTTTTTGTTGAGTACATTGGACGTAGCGTGTATGAAAAGTAACACGGTAAAAACGTCTCTATGCGTAGTCATTCTCATACGCAAAACTTTGGGTTTTGAGTAGTCTATTTTGTGTTCCAGTGCACACTTTGCTAGCGTACTTTCATTCGGGGTGACAGTTGGTTACCTAGCTTAAGTGTTTCTTGTGTTTGTTCAAATTCCTTTTTGTTTCACAAATATATTACAGGTCATAGTCACTGCAAAGGAAACAGTGAACAATTCCGTGGAGGCTAAAGCGGTCGATAAAATCCTTTACATTCTGCAAAATGTTGCCAATTGACCTTGTTTCAACGTTTTGCCTGAAAACTTAGAGTAACGTTTTATTGATTGTATGCTTGTAACGGATGCTTGTGCCTTCTTTCCACAGCCGTGTATTAACTTACCGTTGCAGGTTTTAGAGAAAAAGGCCAATCACTACAAACTTGATCAATACGCGGCCATGATGGCTGTGAACGGTTTCCGTGGCTACATGAACGAATTCATGAATGACGTCCTACCGAAGCACGTCAGCAAAGAATCGAAAACAAAGAAAAAGAAAGCCAAGGACGACGTTTCGGTATTTTTGTTTGAATATTTCACAGGCGTGGGTTTCGTTTCCTGTGGAACGACTGTGCCATGATGATGGTGAGGTGCCGGCGAAACAAGGCGATTCTTTCAAGGGTTTTTGTTGAGCCTGACTATGATGTGATGCGGAATGGATTTTAAGTGACTTGTTCGTGTGAAGTATTCTCTTTGGTTCTTTTGATCGGTTTCCTAAAAAAGGTTTTGTCGGCGAATGAGAATTGGGCAATGTTTGCGCTGCTGCCGTCCAATGTGGTCTGAACCGTAACACGCGGCAGATTACTTCATAACCTGGGTTCTTAAACTGGGGGCGTGAAAGGTTCACAAGCGGGGAGCGAGCATGGCAGCAACATGTTGAAAAGCAGGATAATGGCAAACAGATTGTAGTATTTTTTTTGTGTTTGATTTTGTGGTTAGGTGAGCCGCGAATATCAATGACTAACGCCCAAAGGGGCGTGACTGAAAAAGTTTAAGAACCCTGCTTTATGAGATGCAGATTGAAAAAACGTAACTTGTTTTAAGCCGAGCCTGTGTGAGGTAAACAGAATGTTGCGAGTGAACTGTATTTCGAACGGCTTGGTTTCGCTTGCACTGTTGAGGAGGCGTCGGCGGCCACACATGCCGTTACGCCACGACCTTTATCTCCAGGAAAAGCTCGGCCACCACTTCTCAGCTGTGCAGTGGGGCGTGACGCAGGTGTGCGAGTTCTGCAATTCGGTGATGTGGCTCATGGAGGCCGGTTTGATGTGCAAAGGTACTTCAGTTACAGGGTGTGCTGTACGTTGCCACAATGGAAACGTTTCTATAACATTTTTATTATGCGCGAAGAATGGTTTTGAGTAGAAAGACCATGAATGTCATAAATTGTAAAGTATAAAGCTTGGGAATATTATGCTAACTTGGATTTAAACCATTTTTCAGTACTTGGCTGGATTTTGTAGAAATCCACTTGAACCTCGTTTTGCTTCGCAGTTTGCAAATTTGCCTGCCACAAGAAATGCGTCAAGCAGCTCAGCGAACGATGCCCGGGAGCAGTGGCGCATGACGGAAAACCGAAGAAACTCTTCGGAGAACCACTGGTTAATCTCGTGTCCGACGCTTGGTGAGAGCAAATTCCTATCAACAGAATAAAATAAGAATTAGCAACTGAAAGTACGTTACCTCATTTTTATATACTCAAGGTTGCATTATCTTCGTTTGATAGTTGTCAGGGCCTTCTTTTGAAAGCTTCCTTGTTGCTACGATTTTCAATGCTGATTGTTCCGCGCCTGGCAACGTGCAGTGTAACCCATGTTCCATTTTCTACTTATGTTTCAGTCTGGTGCCTACGTTTGTGGACAAGTGCATCAGTTACATGGAGATGAACGGGATTTACCAGGAGGGTATATACCGAAAGTCAGCCGCATCCACGCAGATCAAGAATCTGGAGGATGCTCTCAACAAAGACATCGAGTGCGAGAAGGTAATCCGCAAACATCCGTCCGTTTCGCGGATTTAAAGCTTTATAAAAGAAAAGTAGCTGGCTCTTGAAAAACTGTGTATCGATTTATCATTGTCTGTTTGTGTCTTGCTCAGATTACTTTCGACGATTATCAAATCCACACCGTGGCGGCTGTTTTCAAGAAGTTTCTTCGAGCCCTCCCTGAGCCGCTAGTACCGCACGACAAGTACTTCGAGTTCCTTCAGGCTTCCAGTAAGTTGTGGTCACCAAAATGGTTTGCAAAATGAAGAGCTCAATGAGTTTGGAAGACTCTAAACCTTACTTTGCATCTCTCTCAATAAATTCAGGCTGCTTGCTACTGTTCACATGTTCGCTCATTGAACCTCCGCAATGCATTCCCCACAGGAAGCAAAGATCTCAGCCCACGAAAGCGTGTAAACACATCTCCAAGTTGTGGTTGTTAACGGGGTCCACAGAAGGAACGCCTAATTGTTTTCTTTTAACCCTCAGGTGCACAAACAACAACGACCACTACTTTGACTAATGAAATCACCCCAGACGAAGGTCCCCAATCCAATATCTTCTGGAATAGGGGTCCTCGGGGTTGGAAAGGTTGAGCCCACTGCATTAACCGAAATATTCGGCCTCTTGCCTATGCTGCTTGCTTCTAACGAGTGTTGTGCTGATCCATGTAGGATGTGACGCTGTCCACCGTAAACGTTGGTTTGCGATCAGGAGCCGACACTTGTGTCAAAGTCTGCTACGCGTTTTTTTTTCAGGTTCAAAACAAACCCGTTTCAAAGATGGTTTAAAGCAGAAAAACTGAATGGAACAATATCTGCTCGCATGCGCCTTTTGTTGATGTTTATGACATCATTTCTTTTCTGTTGTTCAGGGTTGACGAACGAGCGAGAGAAAATCAACTCGCTTTTCAGCGTGCTGGAAAACATACCACGACACAATCACGAGACGCTCGCGCGAATCGTTTACCATTTGTCGCGCGTTGCTCAACAAGAGACCACCAACTTGATGTCCCCCAATAATCTGGCGATTGTTTTTACGCCCTGCTTCATTTCGCCCCCGCCCCATGTACCCCCAATAGAAGCCGCNAGCCAGCTTGGCGATATGACCAAGTAAGGACAATGCTTTTTTGCGTTTTTGTCAATGTATTGTGAATGGTTGAGACAAACCCGGGCTTCCAATTGCAAGGAATTAGGGAGTGTTCTGCCTGCGCTCTGTCGTTTGGTATCAGAGAGCCATGCGTGAATTCCATACTGCTGGGGTTTATTCCTCAGTGTTTGACGTGAATGTAATGGTCAACCATAACCATAGTATGGTCAACCATAACCATAGTATGGTCAACCATGACCATAGCATGGTCAACCATAGTGGTCAACCATGACCACAGTAACCATAACCACTGTAGTAACACCATCAGTGTTTGACGTGAATGTAATGGTCAACCGTAAGCATAGTAACCATAGTAGTGGTCAGCCACAACCATAGTATTTATAATGATCAGGGTGTAATTTCAAATTTAAGCAAAAACTGTTCGATCTGGAAGTAGTGTGAAGTACTTGCAGCCATTGGCTAGCATTCCAGTTCGCATTTTTTGATGATGACTGAAAGCTGTGCATTCGAACAACACAGGTCGCCATCTTTCTGGGAAACTACACTTTACCTCACTTTGAAGATCGTGTTTCAGCTTTCTTACGTGGTTCATGAACGATGTTCCAGTATTCTTGATTTTTCCATTTTGGTGTGTTGATTGCAACTTTCAGCAAGCAAACACTGCTGTTAAATGAAAATCTTCAAATTCAGTTCAAACTGCCCCTTGCCTGCTGCAGTTCTGCGATATGATTGCAGGGGTGTGGAGTTGGTTATCACTGAGCAAGTGCAGAAGAATCGAACGATCCTCAGAAGCTTGTCAGAAATCCAAGATGTGGAGAGCAGCGCCAACGAGCGGCTGAACAAAATCCGACAGTCGGTGGGCAAAGGGAGGAACAAAAGAAGGTCAGGTTTGATTCTTGCGCGGGTCGTTCTTCGCACCAGTGTGTTTGCACGTGCTCTGCTGGGTTGCGCTTTCCAGTTAAATTTAGCGCAGATGTTTCCCGGTGGCGGATTTCCTTTTAGTACTGAGTCACGTGACTGAATGGGCCAATCGCATCGTGTGAAGTAGAGATTTTTGGAAATTCCCCGTGTGGTGCGATTAAATGTTGCTGTCGGACGAGCTGGTCACTTGCGTTTCGGGTCAGTTGCTTGATCGAAGGAGCAGAGGTCGTTCGCCAGACTTAGCTACTCGTTGTGATACTCGTTCCACTAATAACTTCAGTTGTAAACACGGTCAAGTAGCAAGCGCCGTTGCTCGTGGGTCTGGCGCTCATTTATTTCTTTCAACCACACGCTTAGCTGAAAATTTCGAGGAGAAAATCTAGAAGTAAGTGCAGGGTTTTTCAAAAATGAAAATGTTAGGTACCCGATATGGACCCGTAGGGACCCGATTTCTCTGATTCTATGGACCAGATGATAATTTTCTCTGATTCTAGGGACCCGAATTGGGTCCCTAAAATACCTTTAAAAAAACCTGGTAAGTGTCATACTTTAGCAGCTCAGTGACGATCTCCATTGAACCTGAGTCAGAAACAGTTGCATTTTTCAGCAACAATAAGAGCGTGGGATTTGTATTTCCCAGGCTCCGCTCCTCGTTCAGGGAAGGTCCTCGTTCTCCTCCTCGCCGCAGAACTACTCGTGAACGTCGTCTCGACTCCGTGGAGGAAGAGGATGTTGATCTTGCAATGGAAGAACGTAAATATGAAGAAACAATGGCCACGCTACGCAGCAAAAAGTAAGATTGGTTGTTTTTTTGCTATAAAAGTTGATTTGTCATGCCTTAGTGTGGGATAAGCTTCTTGTTCATTATTACGTTTATGGTTTTGAGGTTGCTTCCCACGAAGGTAAGCAGCTGAGAGACGTAATGCAGCTTCGGTAACGTTCCCTGTAAATTTGCAGCGAACTCTAGTTGTTGCTTTGCATATTTACCAACCGGCAGATCAGGCCACAGCAACTTTTTTTCACGCTGGGCATATTATGGCTTTTGGATTTAGGGGAGCAGTTGGTTTCACTGCATATAGATTTGGCTGAAAAGGTGTTCAGCCGACACGCGACTGAGATGGCGTTTTACGAAATCATCTTTGATTACTGCCACGTGGTCAGTTGAAACCTCTACGTGAGCCACAGCGCTCACGTTAAGCTGTTTCATGTACTGCCAAAATTACTTGAAGAGCGCTGGCCGAAAAATTTGCTTAAAGTGTGAACACGATCGAATGAATCTTTGCTTTGTTTATGCTGGAGCTGCGGTATCCGATTCTAAGGAAAGTTGAACGCCGCCTATCCCAAGTTAGGTATGCAGTCGTCACTGGTGCTGTATCGGTGTGCGTCATTCGGCATGATGTCATGCATTGCACTGCAGTTGCGCATTCGTGTGTGGGACGACTTTTTTCATTTGTCGAGACCGCTTGTTTGAACAAACCCAAGCAATGACGACGACACCTGGCTAAGTTTAGTGATGGTGCGACGGCAGAAACATAATAACGATGATGTCCGTAGACACTGAGAGGCTGTTGTGTGTTTTGCTTGTCATTGTGCTCGTTGTCTCGTGTCTTGCCAGCATTAGTTCCATATTGTGATACTTCTTGATGTAACGTCTGTCAGTCCTGCGTAATCTGCTCGTGACGCCATCGCACCGACGTAAGTATCCATTGATCCGAAAAATGGGTTCTGCCGTGAGGAAAAGAATGAAGCTATTGACATCAAACGCTGTTCAAGACTTAAAAAAATGCTAGAATTCTCATTAAATATTGGTTAATCTTCGTCGATGTGTTTGGCCTACGACTGCTCCTTGATAAGTTGCGCCATTGCATGCTTTTCAGTTTACATCAATGTTTGCAGCCTATCCACTGTTCGCACTGCGAACCAAAGCAGTCACGTCTGCTTTTTGTGGCTGTACAACGTTTGGCTCGTTTGTGATGAGTTTTGTGGAATGCTGCTTGTTCCGTGTTCCAATTTAAGCTTTTCGTTTTTTTTATTGTCGTTGTTGTTCAGTGTGTTTTCATTGTTGTTTACCTAAAGCTTCGCACAAGTGAAGTTGCCAGTCAACATGGTTGAAACATACATTTGCTGCATGTTTTACCAGAAACGTTGTTTGATATCTTTCTGCGATAAAAAGATGCGCCAGTTAAAATACACTTCTGGCGATGCATCTGTCGATGGATAGTCTTCTTTTCACCACGAATTAGGAAGTGATCTACCCGGGCTGGTGTTGAACTTTCTCACACCTGTTTTCCTTGCTCGTGTGCAGATGTCATGGTTAGACCAACTTTCCGTTCGATTTCTTTTATGTTTGGCATGCCTGCATGATGTTTTTACATTGTCTTTCAGAGAAACATTGACATCGAAACTGCCCAGTTTGACGCCACAGAACCCCGACCACCGCCAGCGCTTTTTCAACGAGGAAAATTCTATACATTTTTCACGTAATTAGACGCAATCATCTGTTCGTAATTTGCAAAGATTTAACTGAAATATTTTGTGTATATCTGAAATAATTCAACAGATTCTTCTCAATTCCTTTGAAACCGAATGCTTTACAGTTGTTTTGATATTCATTCTTGTTCGAATTCCATGCCTGCTAATTGTTTTCTTTGATTTCCATTTTAATTTATCAAACATTCGTGTTGCTTGGTACTTATGATGAAGCTTTTTTTTGACCCAGCTACCTAATAAAGCAAAGTAGGCAACGACGTCAAACTGTCACTCGCAGATAAATTCCAACGGTTATTGATTCACCATTCTTAAATCCTCTGCGAATAAGAAAAACAACCGCTTCTTCGTTTTATTGCCTTCTGTAAAAGATATTTCTGAAACCTCCCGAAACCTTCGGATTGCCCTGTTCGTTCAGGGGACGAATCCCCTTTTTTTCGAAGATGAACTTGTTTGACATCTTGAATGCGTGTTCTCCTTCACATCCGATTTCGCATGCTAACCGGGCTGCTTACGTCATCAGCGCTGGACCAAAACGAGTACCTGCGTCATCTCAATAAGCATCGCGTCAGCCAGCTCCCTCGCCGCCGCCGCCCGTCACGCTTCGCCGCGACCCGCTACAACCCGATCAACGTCAGCGTCGCGAAGGAGGGAAAGCCCCTGCGCAAAGTCACCGCCCCAAAGGGAAAATTAAAGCGGCTCGCTTCGATGCAGAACGGGGAGTTCGACTCTTTTCGACGGTACGCTCCTGCATCTGCTGACTGTTGCTAAGCGTGTTCGACATGTTGTCACCGAAAAATGCCAACTCTGCCCTGGATGCAATCGTTTTGCTTCTAACTAGCATACGGCAATGGGGGTTCGAGTGTGGCAATTAAAAAAGCCAGAATTTTTCTATTTTGTCAGCCGGGCGTAATTAGCAAATGTATACCTGAATTTCCGAACAGGATTGGGCGATTTTTTCAGTTTTTTGTAAAATCTTTCACTCGTACAGCGGCTTAGTTGCTAGTTCCAGTTCAAAATCCCCCATCCCTGCACGAATAAACCTTGGCGTGCTCGCTTTGCCGCGACCTGTGGCATTTCTTGCTTCTTCGTCTCTGCATGTGTTGCTTCGATGTAGCCGAAGATCTCGCGGGTGCCGCGCTAATAGACATATCGCGATTGTGACGCGATGGTAATTTCTTTTGATTCTTCATGGCATTCCAGGAGCTCGCTGATGCGGAACCCAATCCACCGACCGCATCGCAAACGTGGGTCGGGCATCGACAGTCCCCTGATTGGCTCCCCCGTCACGCGAAAAGTTACCGCCGTTTGATCACGCGCTTTTCGCAAAGCTGTGCCCGAGTTCTCGCGAGTGCGTACGGAAAAGACGCTGGTGGCTGCGCTTTCGTGTTCCTGCAAAAGGTGTCTTCTGGGGCGGCGTGGACTTCTATTTTATTTGAGAATGGACGTTGCGGCGGCTGTTTACTTAATTTCTTCTCGAGCAGCCGTGGTCACAACCTGGAAGAGGAATGGAAAAATCGTGAGATACCAAAAACAGCCAGACCTTCGGTTGTCAAATTGTCAATTCTTGCATTGACACGTTGTGCCCGTGGCAAGCACGCTATTCTTCGAACACGCTGCTTCCTACGATATTAATGTTATTTCGAAACTTGCTATTTTCCTTGACGTACTTTCGCTGTGCGTGTATCTGCGCCCGACCGACGTTACGTGAAGCGGCGGCGTTTTCTTTATTAGTGTTGTTCGCATCCGACTACTATTCCTTTGAAACGTTCCAGCTTCTCTGTCTACGGGGAATGTTTCACATTCACACCTTAGTTCCACACTGCGGCCTATTATTATCAAAATGTGTGCCTCGTGATCAACCAGGGCCTGGAACCTCTGAAAGTTTGTCACGTAGCCTTTAAACAACGAGAAGGCTTGTCATGGCGAATTCTCCGTACAGCGTAGCAAAGGAAGTTACTTAAATAATTTTCTGCTTTAAGCATGCGTCCTTTTCTGTCGTCGCTGCGTAAGAGATAAAAGTTGCACGCGCGAGAAACACGCTGGGGTGATCTGAAAATACTTATCCAGGTGTGCAACGGCTGGACTTGCGCACATCACGACGTGGAAACGGAAAGCAATGGTTTTTCATTGTTGCGTCGTGCACTTAAGCAAGCGCGCTGCTGCTGGGCTTGGTGAGCTACCCTCCCCTTATCGCATGAATTACCTGCGTTAGACCACATAAGTTCCGTAAAGCGTCGGAGTTGCTTGCTGTTATTTCGGTACATGCTGCCATCAACTATCGCGTCCTATCATCAAGTGTTGTATTGAACGATTTCAGCCATATATACATATATATGATGTATTGTTAGAGTGAAGCTGTTCGTCGTATGGTTTCCGATATACCCCGCAGCCTGTGTCAAACACTGCAAGTCCGTTTGATCCTTGCGTTTCTGCCTTCGTTGCACGTCAGCGCTTGGTAAGCATAAAAATGATGGCCATCCTTATCTTTCAATGACGGCTGTTAACTCATGGCAAGGTTATCTCCCTATACCGAAACCGACCCATCGTTCAGGTCAGCGAACACTGGTTGATCAGTGTGATTGTTGCTGTAATAGATCGACGTGTAGCGTTGTAAGTAAAGAGCTGCTAATGTCTCACCATGTGTAAATTTCCAGCGCTTCTTTGTCGTTTTGAATCGGTACACTGACCCTTCGCCACTTTCCGCTGATCCAAACCCTCGTAACGCCATTAAGCAACTGCTCGCTTGCGCATTCATTGGCGTCGGCTTCCGCGCGTTTGTTGTCACAATGTTATCTGTTGTCACGTTGACTATTGATGATCTTCCGGATATACTTCTATTCCACTGTGTCCCCCTTTAAAGTTAACGATGCCTGCGTTCGTTGTTTAAGTCGTCGCTTTTCGCTCCTTAACATGATTCCGGTGCTTGCCTTTTACTGTGCCGCGCTCTGCGCTTGCATTCCTTGCACGTTCGAACGCTATACATTGTTCAGCTGACTGCGTCTCGTGCGCAATCGATTGCGTCAAGATGCAGTTTTCAGTGTTTTATTGTGCGAAGAAACAACTCCGTTTTTGTCGCGTGTGTGCGCGCGCGCTGTAATCACCATTTGTGGTGGCCCTTTCAGGATGGACACGGCGAAACGCATTCAGGGCATATGTGGGACACGCGAACGCCCTCAACCCGGGCCCGGCTTTTCCAATAGTCGCCCGGGCGACACCAGTCCGTTCACAAATACTTCTCTATTGCACCCTTCTGCTCCTCCCACCCCGCACGCTGCCAGATGCATCCTAACGACGTATGCAATGATCATGCTTTCATATTCCGGTACCTAAGCTAGTATTTTCATTCATTCGCTTTCCCTACGAAATATGCATCTCGCTTGCCTGCAGCACCTGCGCAAGGTCACCGCGTCAGCGCCCTGCTCTCACTTAAACTCGCGACCAGGCGTCCTTGGATGCCTGTAGCAAAACGGTACAGTCATGCAGCTCTGTTTTCGCTCCTATCTTAAAAAACTCTTTCACATACTTGCTGTAAATGTCAACAGTTTAACTTTAACCCTTCGTCGTAATAATGGATTTTGGGAGCGATGGGATTTGTTAAAAGAAAAGTTGGTTAGAGACAACTCTAAATGCTTCCAACTGTTGCCTTCAGCACTTCCCACTTCAAGACTGTTTAGAAAAAGCATTGGCTAAAAGAAAAATTACTACGTATGGTAACTTGCGTGGGTCCGTTCTTTTTTGTTTGTATTTTCCCCCAAGGCCTTTTTTGATAGGTAGCAATATGCCTGCTGTGCAGCGATCAAAACGTGTAATTGATGTGCAGACTGGTTCATCAGGATGCACGGGGATGTGACGTGAATTGTACCCATGTTTAAAGCTTTCAGTTATCGGCATATTTTTGTACGTAGCGATGTACGCCTCCAATTCTTATTCATATATCTTGATCATCGCATACTTTTGCATATAATAATTTGCTGCGACAGGCTCGTGAAAATGGTGACTACCGAAGTTACGCAGCGCTGCAGTTCCAGACTTCTGAACGTGGTGACTAGCACTGTTCCGTTGATGTAGCATCGCTCTTTCGCGACTTTCATTTGTGGTGACTTCAGCCCCGTCTGTGTCATTTCACCGTTACCATCACCCACTAGTGTCCAATGATGTAAGGTCGTGCTTACGACATACAACCTCCTTACATTCCTCATATCACCAGAACTGCATTTACGTTTACTGTGAGCTTGAAGCTGAGAAATCGCAGGTTAGTTTTCATGCTGTAGAACCGGCGATGGGTTTTTTATCATGTTTTTGGACTCCCGCAGCGACAGGTTAAAGCCACCAGATTTTTTATCCTTAACATTTTAACGCCACGTGTCGCACGCATTTTCTTTTTTATGTTTTGCGAATCATCAAGAGTACTTCACGATTGATTGAGGCGTCGCGTTTCGCTCAGCTTTTACAAAGATACTGTATCATCGTTGCATGTACCAGTGTACCCGGTACTTCGGTCGCGTTGCTTTTTTCCTTTCATCGCTTTCCTTCCCGCCAACCATCAACGTGAGTATGCTGCGTCGCTCTCTTATTTTTAATCACCAGTCATCCATGACCCGTTGATTTGCGCTTCCGGCGTATAAACCTTATTGTTCCCTTCGCGTTGCTTGTGCTGATTTCATCTGATGGCAGTTGCAAAGTCTTACCGGCCATCGTCCTCCACAACCTTCGGCTCTGCACGTTCATGTCCAATGGGCAACAGCAGTCTTCTGGAAACGCCGCGTCAGGAAGCTCTGGGTTTACGTTGGACTTTGGTATTGACCAGTTTCCAGGTGGTCGTGCTCACTAGCAACGTACGACAAAATTCGTTCAGTTTTTCAAAGACTGATTGGTGGGTATAAGCGAAATGTACTGAGCAGTTAGCCCTGTCGAAGATGAAACCCATCATTAAAATACTGGATAAACTCGGACGTACTGAAATCTCTTAGGCACTGGGTCTACTTAAATTCTCTTGACCAGCAGGCAAGTTATTCATACAAGTAAAGCGTTGTAGGCCACAGATATTAGATATTATGCGGTTGGATTAGGTAAAGTGTTTCAGGCGGGCCGAGGCGCTAATATATTGTCTTGTCAGGGTTGAGGCGATAAAAGTTGAAGCAGCTCATGTTAATGCAATAATCCAAACGTTTCAGGTAAGTACTCTGGATAATGGGGCTAAGCAAGGAATCGATTTCATAAATGGGGCTAAGCAAGGAAATCGATTTCACGCAAAATTATGCAACCAGTAGCGTCATCGCTTGTTTTGTGGCAATATACAGTATTCCCTGATATTGTGGTTGTGCCCAATTTAACTACAGCTGGTAGTACGAATGATTTCTAACGTTTTTCATAAATATCTTCGCTTTATCCGGATTAAAAATCTGGATCTTCGCCAATACCGAATAAAATCAGCTCTTTTCACATCTTGTAATCCGGATTTTTCTGCACTTCCACGCTGTTGCGTTCTTAATTGCACTGACTGGTCTCTAGGAAAGGTTCGGCACTTTTCAGACGCAATACAGACGTACTAACGAGCGTGTAGAATTACGATAACAACGGCCGCAACTGAGCGCAAATCAGACTAATCGTAGAGACGTTATTACGTCACACACGGTATAGCATATTACTATGAACATAACGGGAAAGGCATGCCGCCGCACCACGGTTTGTATGTTGAGTATGCGTGTGCAGAGCATTGTCCCTGTGTGTATTGCACTCGGTAAGATGTCTGGAGGACATTACCTTCCAACAGGACCGAAGAGTTTTCTGAGAGGGACCCAAACTTTTTGAACAATGTCCAATAGTTTAACTATGTCCAACACATTTTTTCAGGGGGGACGAACGGGCCTGCCTTCCAAACAGAGGGACTGCTTGTGGACCAGTCGCAGAAATGTCTGCGTCAGTCCAAGATCCCAGATTTCTTCGCAGCCAAGTAATCTAAAACTATGAACTTATGATTGTTCATAACTGCCTGGATATGGCGGTTACTGGTCTGATGTACCATGTAAAAACATCAGTAAAGTCGTTTTGCTTCTGCGAAAGCCTGCTGTTGGGTCGTAAACAGTCCTGTAACCAGCTTGGGACACCGTGGGGTGCGAAGAGGTTTGTGAGAGGGGACCAAATTATGTCCAACACATTTTCCAGGGAGGCGAAAAATTTTGTAGGGGGTCTTCGCCCCATCCTGGTTACGGCCCTGGTCGTAAATGTGTTCAATTTAAATGATTTTCACCGATATCTCAGTACTTAGATGACGTCAGGCTAGAAACAACAATCTTCGGTTAGACCTAATCCGGATCTTCGCCTAAACCGGAATAAATCGTCGGTCAAATCAAACCCGGAAGGCCTACACAAGTCTGGTGTATCGGTCTCCTGCCAACCCACTCAACTGCAACGTGGTCGTACCGGACCCGTTTATTTGTGAGTGTAAAGCACTTTTGCCCAGTTTTTGTATTTTATCCCAAATTTCTGTTGAATTAACACACCGCAATTGCATAGCGTTTTTGAACTTATCATTGCCAGTATGGCCACTGAAGGCTACTTGCAAGTCCTGCAACTTGAGAAAAAGAAATGACTTCATTGCCAAACACGAATATGTGAATCACGTACAGTAGGTAGCTTTAAAAACAATGAAGCCCATTCGTTGACTTTCAGTAAGCTTAAAAAACGAAAAGACCATTTCTGTGGCCTCCGATACGGAAAACGGACTTGACTATTAGGTTTGCAGCACAGCGATTAGTGCGCAATGTCACCCATCTTTTATATATATGACTTGCAATCATTCAAGAATCAAATTATTAAAATTTTTCAGTTAGTCTTCATTTGAAATAAAAAGCTGTGTCATAACACGTCTGACATGATGACACAGTCACACACATGCTTGGCATGAAAATGGAAAAGCTGTCCGTGTTCATATCGCTACATCAGGAATCCACTTTACTTGGCCAAAAAATGCTTTATAAAGTGTGCAACAGTGAACTATGCTTAAAGTCTTTGGTTTGGCTATTTTCTTCGCAGAAAACCAGTCTGCATCGGCCTCCAAACAGTTTTAACCGCACAGGTTGTAAAAGGTTGCTATTACCTAAAATTAACGCTTACGAATTGATAGTTCTTTGCACAGTAGGCTATTGATGAAGAATTTAATCCTTATTGGCGTTATTATCTCTGCAGCTGGTACGTAGTACCCTTGTTTAAATCAGCTTTGGGAATGTCTGTATTACATTTCTACACCAGAGTAATCACTAGCAATGCACAAGGTGGAAATTCTGTGTTGATGCTGGAGCGCTGCTGTAAGATCTGATTTAGCCAAGATAATTGTATTGCAATTGCTGTCAGCATCATTGGCAAAACAGCGCCTTAGAACCGCGATAGCGAACCAAATAGGTTAGGCTCGACCCCATGAGCTCAGCCTGCGTTGTACGTATTACCAGTGGTGGAGTTAGGATTGGGAGGGGCCGAGGCAAGGCTGGAAAGGGGCCCTCTGATGACGTCATCATACTCAGCCAACCGTGTTAAGACCTTTTGATCAAGCCTAGGGGATATGTGAGCCACCCAAGGATACTTTCCTGAGAATAGCCTTGTTGCAACCTCTCCGGTGGCGTTGCGTTAAATGTGTGATTCGAACGGGATGTGCGCGAAGAACAAAAATATGTATGCGTGGCGCGAGCATGCAATAATAAAAAAGATTGCGGCGCATGATCTCTATTGTTGCTTGCTGTCACGGTGCGAAGCTTTGCGCACATGCCGCTCGGGATTTCCGATCGCAACAGCCTACAGCATGACTGTCTTAACACAAAATGCACGAGGGTATTCATGATACACAACTTGAAAAACACTGAAAGTCGGAAAGACAAAACTAACAACACACAAAAGTTATAACAAGTTGGCATTGACCCCAAACTTCTTTAGTTTTGCGTCCCATTTCTCTGCATTCACCATCAATAAACTAGAAACTTTATAGCACACTTTTCCCCCTTGAAAAATGTTTGGTTTCTTGAATTTGTTCACACCCATTTTTAAGGGACTCCATGGGACCACAGGCAACAACCAAGCAGATTCAAATCACGAAATTTGTTTTCAATTTTATCCTTTCAACTACATTCAAGAACATGGAATACATAAAAAGCATCCAACCTGAGACTTGTTTTGAAAAGCTTTGAGGCTGGATGAGTGAAAGCTGACTTTTTTTTGCACTGACACTAGTTGTTCGAAAAACGTGCAGAAGTTGCAAATAATTCATCATATACCTTTTTGCAAACATTGTTGCACTATGTTATGAGAAGCTAAGCTTCATTCTTCGACAGGGAAAAAATAATCATTTGATGTGTGTGGCTTCCACGTTAAAATGTTCCGAACTTTACTTTGCCTCTTGAACAGCCTGTTTATGCTCTCAGATATCAGCGTTGAACATCAAAAGAAAAAAACAAATACTATAGTACCCGACCAAATATTTAGAACTTAATGCTCATAAATTGATGAAGAGGCAACAAAATACTGAAAATATGCCGCAAGGCTGATTTTGTTGGTTTCATTCGAGTGTTGAATTTGTTCAAATGATCATTTGAACATAAACATGACCTAGCAGTGGTAGTCTCAAATTTTGCAGAATGTTGCTAATGCAGACGAATTCTTTCTTGGACGTCTTTGGACTTGTAACAAAGATATTAATCAGCATTGGATGAATGTTTCAACTATTTTTCAAACAGGAAAGACGATTCGGGAAAACCTGTTACACTAGTCTTGATTGCTGGCCTGGACTAGCTCCCACCAGCTAACTTCGTCGAGCTCGACCTTGTAGTTCTTCAGCAAGGTCCCACCAAGAACCTTTTCTCCTCCTCTCAGTTTGTCCTCCCACACCAGTTGTTTGCCACCATCTCGGCTCATCGGACCTGGGAGATACACATCGCGGTGTCGCGTTGCATTGCTCACTATCGGCGCGACCAAGTACCTGTCTCCGATTAGAAACTCGTCGTCAACTGAAAAGGCTCGACTGTCATCTGAACTGATCCACCATACCGGACGCACTGGACCCATCGCCGCCGAACCTGATGCGTAATCAAGCGACGCGCGTTCCATTTCTTCATAAACCACCGTTTCATGGAGTGTGACGTACTTTCTGGCTATGGCTACCACTTCGTCATCGTATTGCCAGGGTGTGAAAGAGAACTGCATACTGGGAAGAAAAGCAGTAATTTCAAGCCAGCGGATGTAGAGCTCACGTTCGGGCAGTATGGTAGCGTCGAATGATCCATCGTCGTAACCATTGCCTGAAAAAGAAGTTAACTGGTCGAAGTTGCATTAAGAATATTCGTCGTTAAGCTTTCTTATGAAAAACAAGAATTTCTGTGACTCCCACAGAAAAATTTCTCGTTACATTTTTTCTAGTTCATGTAATTGGTCAACACACATTTTGATGCCAAGGAAGTTTGAACGGGTTCAGGGTATTTCGAGCCGCTAAATCCGAAACCAACATTGTTTGTGCCGAATTAGCTCTAGTTTTTGAAATATTCCGTATTCTCATTTAAAAAAGCGCTAAAAATACGCAAATTTTGACATTGGTATTGCATTTATGTTCAGGCCCGTAACCAACTTGTACACCAAGATGGCGAAGAGTTTTCTGAGAGAGGCCCAAATTTTTTAAACTGTCCAATAGTTGTCAACTATGTTCAACACATTTTTCCAGGTGGGCGAAAAATTTTGTAGGGGGCTTCGCGCCCCCTTCGCTCCCCCGGTTATGGGCCTGTTTATGCTACCAGTTTCATGAGGCTGTGTCTGTCTTTAAAGCATGTTCATACACACAGTATTTTATTTTTGACGCGAAGTCGTGAAAGACGGGGATCGTTATCGCAGAGAGACTTCTACGTGCAAATCATGTTTCATGTAATACTACTTTTAGTAACGATCAAATTACATTTCGATCATTTCATACAAAAAGGTTACTCGATGTTTACAAATTTTCTTTTGTAGGACTTTCTGGAATTGTGGCATTCCCAATCTTAGCAGAAGCACTCGATGTCTTTGCAGTAAACAAGTTCTTAGTGGCAAAATACAGGAGTAATTCTCTCGTGCGGTAGAATGTTATTGACAGGGTTGTCCATGGGACATATTTATCTGTCCTATTCCCATCCCATAGCAATGTATGCCTGTCCCATCCAATCCCATGGAACGTTTCACATGGGATTCCCATAGGAATGACATTCCCATGGACAAGCCTAGGGTTGTCCATGGGACATATTTATCTGTCCCATTCCCATGCCATAGCAATTTATACCTGTCCCATGGGATTCCCATAGGAATGGCATTCCCATGGACAAGCCTGGTTATTGACACTCCAGTTCCAAAGCAGTTTTTGTCTTGAGTCGGGATGACAAAATTTCTGCTGCTTTTTTAGATAAGTTGATATCCCTATCATAAGATCACAAGAGTTACGTGTGTAATTAGTAAGGACTAAAGACTTGGGTACAAACAATACAGGACTGTAGGTCAAGTGAAAATCCAGAGTCAAAGTCTCTTGGCGGCCTCCATAGATTCGTTATACTCGTGCATACAGCTCTTGCTCAACCCCGCATGCAGATGACACATAAAGTTTTTTTTCAGCATATTTAGTTTAGCCGACCAAAACTCTTTTTTACCTCCAATCATATCAGGTAATATGTAAGGATATCCAAGCAAACTAAATGTTAATGCTGTCGGAATAAGGGTTTTGAGGCCTTTTGCTCGAGACCAGTTTGAATCTTTGTCCATCATTCTCACAAATATCGGCAAATCTTGATTCCTCCACCCAGATCTGACTTCAATTTGGGTTCCCAATCTAAAACGAACATCCACAGCATTTGGTTCACTCAGCTATGCCTATATACTGACATGATTACATTGCTGGTTGCTGAAAAAGATGTATTCAGACTTGGAATGAGAAAAAAATAATAATCGAAACTTCGTATCCCTTCAATCGCAGCAAGCTCCGTTTTCTCCAGAAATCAAATTAATTTTTTGCATTTTTTTACCAGAAGCGAAGTTGCACAATTAAAAATAAACTGGCAGGGGCATGATGTCCGAACTGTATAAGTTTATTAGGCAGCATAAAAAATTAAATGCAAAATTTGCAATAGCAAGTTCAGGAATCACATTGATATTGAGAAAAAAAACTTGAACAGACTCACAGAAAACTTGTCTAAAAATGTAATCATTTGCAAAATTTTTGCTTTCGGGACTTGCTTGTTTATGACTCAAAAACTTCAAGTTTATTATGAAAACTAGTTAACGATTCTTCGCATGATGTTAACAAAAGACATTTGTAGGAAAGCAAAATTTAGAAAGACAGTTTTGCCTCCAAAACGTATATTACTTTCCACCTCATGCAGTGGACGTTTAAGTCTGTAGTGCAGTGGACGTTTAATTAAACAGTGTTTCCAAGCTAAAATGCCATTTTAGAAATTTGTTTTAAACGTGCTTTGTAACAAAGGTAATCTAACTCTGCCACAGGTGCAAAAACACCTTTGAAATAATTTAGTCATTAGGAGTGCAATGTTATTTATATTATGCCAATTGTCTTACTTAATAAAATCGAGAATTTTGTCCAGTAGCACAGAAATCTTACAGAATCCTCATAGAAACACACGGGTGACAGTCATGTTACATGAATTGAGATTACCGGCACCAGCCAAAAAATTCCTCAGTATTGGAGAAACCAGTCGATTTTAATTGTTTTTCACTTTTCGATACTAACTGTTTTTATCTGTTGTTGAATTTCCATCGCAACACGCCATTGCTACGTCGTAGAAAACTGACCTCGTCATTGTCATGTTTTATTCCTCCACAAAGTATTTCTAATTTTTCGCCAGACCGGTCCTGTTTATGGCCTAATTTTAAGCTACTGTTCTTTTGTTTCAAAGTCACCTACCTTGAGGCACATTCCGCATAAAACTGAGTATAATAGCCCACATTGTCCATTTCTTTATGAGTTTTATAGAAAGGAATGCTAGTGACGTAATTCACTTCTCCTGCGTCGAACTTGAAGGAATCGATTCCATAAGTTGAACGAACGTTTTCTAACAGCGAGACATACCTGTAATGAAAACAACGTAGGTTGGACGTACTCTCTGCTTCTTTCTCACAGTGAACCAACATTGACAAAGGATACGTTAAGTTCTATGCTCGTACATAGATACATCATGGCTTAAGACACAACAATATTCTCTATAGTTTAAATGTTTCCACACAGAACCGTCGCCAGAAAATCTTCTGTGGGGGCTTGACATTTTGAAAATTTGATAAAAACCCAAAATTTTTAGCGTTTCATATTCCAATTTGAGGGGACTTGGAACTTTTCTTGGGGGATAGGCCCACAAAAGTCCCCGTGGCGACGGGGCTATTTCCACATGTGGTTTATTTTATCTTTTTAAAGCGTCGTACAATGTCGTTACGTTTGTTTAAACTTTAAACCCTTGTTCCCAGAGATATTTCGGCTACACTTCGTGATTTTTGCAGTTTTTTTACGGAACCAAAAAAGTATATAGAGATTTCCAACAGCTCATGCAGTTTCTGCATACAGTTTTGGTCATGCAGAATTATTAGAACACGATTAAAATACAAAAAGCATTGCAATGCCTTGGAGGAGGTTTTAGCCCTCCATCTCTGTCGAAAAGTCACTCAATGACTTCCAAGAAGCATTTTGTAACAATTTTAGTGTTGCAAGTTGCTGAATGTTTCGTTATGGTATTGAAACCAAAGGAGGTAATTTTACGCAGGTATGACGTTAGCAAATCGATGAGTTGATATTTGACAATTACGCGTATAACTATAGATTTTCATGTCAGTCGAATGAGCAACAACTTTGAAATGCCTCCTCTAGACACATGATTGCGCAATCAAATCGTATCTTGTTTCCGTACCAGTTACATGCTTCTGGGTTGGTGAAATCAACCATTGAGCCGATTCCATCCCACCATACGGTCAAACCACTTTCCCCCGTTTTTTCATTTAAAATGAAGTAGCCTTTGTCAGAACCCGCGCGATGGTTGGGAGAGGTGGGATTGATAAACGGTGTAACCCACGTTGTTACGCGAAATCCAAGATCGTGAAGTTGCTTAACCATGGCTGCAGCGTCAGGAAACTTTCCAGGATCAAAGGTAAAATCACCGTAAAATTTCTCATACCTGAAACAAATCACAATGGACAATCGCATAAAAACACTCACACATCCACTGCCTTTCGCATTTGCACGAAGGCAAGCACAGAACACACAAGCGCATGCTTGTTGAATCTTCAATCAGTAAATTGCCCCTCCAAAGACACGAGGACAAAACAACAATGGCCTTTATCTTTCCAGGTGTTCGCTAGCTTGTGCAGCCGAAATACCCATTTTTATTCCCATGCATTTTAACGCACGGTATAGCTCGGACGCACAGTTGACCCGTAGTGACCGTGACAAGAAGCGCAATTCGGCTTCCCGCTTGCAGCGAGTTGCCGTCTCAGTGAAATAATTGGCAGAAAAATACAAACAAAAACAATTTACTTTCAACGACCAGTAACAAACAGCTACTCTTCCCGCGTTTACCCATCATCGATTTCTAGCTGGCTGTTGCTGAAGCCATAAGACAGGATCTGCTTTGCGTAGTTTAGCACTACAGTTTGGTTGATTTTTTTCTTGTACTGAGCCCATGTCGACCAAATCGGCGACTTCATCATTCTTGAATCGGGAAGGGCAGAAGGCCGTTTGAAAAAATTCTGCAAGTATAGATTCGTATATGAAGTTGTTGCGTTCAGTTTGCCATTTTTTACGAATTTATTTCATGGTGTACCGTGTGTCTTGAACACTTGGCAGCATTATATAGCACATCTGTTGATGTAATCTATACAGTAGTAATCGCGAAAATGGGTTTGATTGATACTTAATGTACAACTACAAATACATACTTCCATCATGTACTTATGGGTGGATTGAGGTGTTTTCCCGAAACATGTGATGTACTTCAGTTCGTGTTTTTTTCCAGTTTTGTACGGAGTTTCATATGAACCTGATACATGAGAATATGATGATGAAATTATACAATAATAAAGTATAGTACATTAACAACAAAATAAAAACTGTTTGCTGCGTCTCGATATCAGAACACTTTCAGAGAAATTGGCTGGTTCACCTACAATTTTATAACTGAAACTTATATTCCTTGGTTTTTCATTGCTTTTTTTGTTTGTTTTCTGAGTATTTTGCAGTTGGTTGCTTAATATTTTTATGAAACTATTCTCTGTAAGGAGCGCAATATGAGTAAGAGATGGTAGCCTATTGTAAAAAATTCTAGAGTTAAAATTACGTTCGTCTTCACTCGCAGTAATTTTTCAGATATTTGAGGGCAATTCACAAATGTTATGAACTGGTTAATTCTGACGTTACTGCGTTCATTTGCGCTTTCTTTTCATTGTTTTCCATTTAGTTAAGATATTACTTTTACCAAAATTTTGCTTCCTTGTTTGGCTTTTCACTTCAAACAGTCAAGACTATTCAAAGTGGATAAAGGCCCGTCAAAATGAGAGGCTCACCTTTCATACACAAATGCTCATGCTCCATGCTGACATGTAGTGGTACGTTTGGTTCAACATAAACAGCAACGCCTTTTGACGACAGCCAGTATCTTTCCAACACCGAACCGAAGTCTTGATCATTGGCATACATATCTCCAGACAAAAAGAAAGACATGTGTTTTTTCCAGCTGAAACGTATTAGAAGTGTAATGTTTTTTTCTCGCGGACGACTTCCTGTGAGATTGGCAAAATTAGGCTGTCGAAAATTAATTTCCTATTTTGGCGCAACAGCATTCCAGACTTCCTTACTTCTTACCTGTATTTCTCTGTTATTAGTAACGTTCTTGTCTGCGCATTGCTTGTTGCTTACAAAATGTTTGTATGTTGTTGTTTGAACTTGGTTCTTTGCCTCAAACGATTTAAATTTGGTCGCGCAAAGTACTTCATGTGCCGTTGATATTATGCTTACCTGCTTCAGGGCTCTTGAAATAAAATGCAGGTTATAAGTGATTGCAATAGTTCTATAACTTAAATATTTCAATGATATAACAGCTGCTACAGCCTCGAGCTTGCTCCATGCACATGTAGTCTGCGTGATGCCAACCACGCTGAATGTTGCACAGATAAGAAAAACAGTTGACTGGGGCTATGAACCTGTTATGTCTAAAATTTCAAATCAAATTAACACAGTTTTTTTGAACGAAAAACAAAAAAGCTGAAGAATATCTCAAAATTTTTTCTCCTTTTCAATTAAAACGTTTTTCTTTATGAAACTTTTCCAAAACATTTTTATCTGTCACTGGAATTCGATGAAGTTCAAAAATCGCAATCTTCAGTGATACCGTTAATGATATTTAAAATTATTTAAAAAGTTGCAGCATCTTAAATTGACTTTACAGAGCATAACAGAAAGGATCACAATTACACTGTACAAAAAGTTGTAACCTGCTAAAGAAAGTTCACAAGTTCGCAGTTGCGTTTTTCGTAAATCGATATTTTTGAGGTTGTCTTATCAATAAAAAATTGTGTTTGGTCATTAAAAAGCTTTTGCCATTATCTTAATCTTGTTCACCAGTGCTGAGGTAATTTTTAGGTTGTTAGAACAAATACCTGTTGACCGGCCAATCTTGATAATACATTTCAGCTGCACCGAACCAAAGATCCGTCATCGATAAACAGTCGCTGGGTTTGAGGTTTTCACTGCTACTGGACCATTTTGTTTCGTAACATGTGATAGAATCGCTCTTCTGAAACACACGTTAGGAATTGCATCACCGGATACACTTGTGCTTGTACATCCTCTGCATAGTATGCCCAGCCTAACTGCCCTTCTCTTTAAGATATTTGTAAGCGAGTACGGGGTATGAAAATAAGATTAGAAATATATGGGAAGAATCACAATCTAATTGGTTGCAATTGATTTGCGAAACAAGAAGGTGTTGTTTAGCCGAGTTGTTTGCAAACGTTTTATTATAAAAATTACAGCAAAAAACGATTAGACGTATCAAACACATGGGCGTCAGAAGGGGGGGCCAAGGCCCCCTGGATTTTGAAAGTTTTAGAAAAAAAAAGGTTGTTTTCTTTGTTTTGATTGGGAAAAAACAAATTTCACCACTTTTGGCCCCCTGGAAAAAATTTGGAAAAATCCCCTAGTGCCCCCCCTGGAAAAAATCCCTCCGACGGCCATGACCAAACAATTTCACTTTAGCTAGGATTGCACACTTGATTGTGACGTAATGATGTTTGGTGAGTTTCGAGAACACTAACCCACAAAACTTCAACTGCTTGAAACAAGCTGCAATCTAAAAGCCGTTCGTGAAAAAAAGTTGTTTTCCTGAATTTTGTCATCCAGAGGTTCTTAACAGAGTGCTCACACTGTCATGGGTGCAAGTTGATATGTTACGGCAGCGGTTCCTAAACTGGGCGCCGCGGCGCCCTGGTGCGCCGCGAGACTTTGTCAGGGGCGCCGCGAAAGCAAGCGAAAGTTGTTGCATTTGTCGCGGGTCTCCGCGCACTGGGTGTTTGGTGTCGAGTCCGTTCTGTGCCTCGAATATTTATAATGGAAAAATACTGTCTGGAAGAGTTGCTTGTACACAGATTACGTAGTCACACGTCACAATAGGGTTAGTTCACCCGTTTGTGGTATATTGTGTAGCAATTGCCTGTTCAATTTCATTAACCTGTGTGAAATAAAATTGGGTGGAAATTTTTGTCCACCTTTGAGGAGATAATGAAGAAACATAGCGCTTCTCTGCGTATTCTCTTTGATTATGGTGAAATTGCAATTATATTCTGTTCTCTGTTCTCGCTCGGATGTTGGTGTGAACCTTGAAAAATCCCTCATTGGCTGTTTACAATTGATGAGCACTGGTATGAGTTTTCTTTTCTACCAAGGACTTGTCGAATCAGCTCTCATGCTGCTAAGATTCCGAAAATAAAGAAGGTTGGTTGAATTCTCTTCATAATGTTTGTGGGTTTCTAAATTCACCTTGGAACTACCTGTAAGTAGGATGGGAAAAGAACTGCCTGGCTCCAGCTTGCGTTGAATTATCTTATTCATCTGTTTGCTTTCTCTGTCCGTGTCCCCTGCCTAGACGGGGCTATTTACTAGGTCAGAAGGACAGAGTTGGGTATCAGCAGCCTAACTGCTGCGGTGACCTCCGCTGTAATCTTCTATTGGTGGGTCATATACCGTATTATACGAGAAGGTGATACAATTACTGCTTTCCTCACAAAAAGATTAAAAGTGCGTGGTTAGCAGCAGCGTGTTAGCAGCTTAATAATTACAGTGGGAAAGTTGTTAGCAGCTTGTTACAATTTTGCAGCTTGTTAATAATTTTACATTATTGTACGAATGCCTAAGATGGTTCGTGCATTAAACGTATATTTTTAGATACTGCACGCTTACCTGGCCTGCCGTTTTAAAAAATACCTTGCCTTTGCCAAGACCACTTTGTTTTATAGCAACCACACGATTGTAGAAAATGTAGTGGCGCTAGGGCCACTACATGACAAAATTCGGCCAAGTCCAAGGGTACTTCCCCGGCGGAAAGTTCCCGATCAGAAAGGGAACGAGAT
>JGI24158J21664_10001375_pt1 | contig 27233 bp, 15 predicted proteins | sample Ectturendosymbi3_FD_21664 | JGI IMG/M metagenome (IMG submission 21664) | reverse complement strand
CGGGCCACCCCCCCCCCCCCGACCGGGGGTACGGGGCTGCCTTGCCACGGCACTGGTTGCACTACATTACTGCGAGATTTATATCATGGAGATTTGCTCTCATAAACAATATCTCTTTCGCCCCATCAAGGCACTCAATTTAGGTGCTTTGCCGCGGTAAAGCACACGCTTGGACTAACGCGCAGGCCTTGATAAATATTCCGAACGTTTTCCAACACAGTTGTCAGATTCTCCCCATATCCAGTTTTACCACGTTTCCTACAGTCAAGAGTTGGTTCACTTCCTTAAAGTTACAGGGACTGTATACTGAGGCACATTGGCAAGTTACCAGATTAGCAAACAGCTCGATCGGGTTGTAACCTGAACAATTTGTGTCACAACTACATAATCATGAACCCGTTAAGAGTGAAAGGCCAGTAAACATTTGCGGTGTGATTCTATCTGCCTGACATCACGTCGCTCTTAGCCAATAAAACAAAAGCAACCAGCAGCAAAAGTTTGTTTCGCGATCGCGATGCTTTTGTTAGGTTCTTCTGGATGATCCAGGCCGTTCGTGCTATAGTAACAAAATGAAAGGCTCACTTTAGTGTTTTAAATAAAGCTTTACTAGTTTTCTTCATCATAATGTATGGATATTGGTTTCGCTTCTCGTATGCTAGCTATTTTCACACGAGAGACGTGCCTTTAGAGACTTTTACTGTAGAGATGAACTTTCAACAAACACAACGAATCACTGCCGCTCCAAACGAGTGGAATACGAGCTCGTCGTTTTGAAATTGCAAGGGCGTCGCAAGCTTAAATCCTGCTTAGATCCATTTTTTGCATCTGAAGAAGCTCTCCGGATTTTAATTCCGTTTGCTGCCTCGTACTTGCGCGAAGCTGGCTTTTGCGCTGTTGCAATAATAAAACAAAGATAGCATCGAAAGAGAAATGCGCTCAGTCGTTTCAAACATAACACCGTATTTTATTTCACAAGCAAGCTGATGAATCGCATTAAATACCAATCCCTGAATATTTATTGGTGCAGTGCGTCGTTTGATTTTATGCATATGATTAGTGCGTTGGGAGTTCAGGCAAGTTGGGAATCACTCAATACGCGAATGCTTGCAGTTCAGATCCACACAACAAATTGCGTTGCCTTCAAAAGTCATCAAACTGCGTTGCCTTCAAAAGTCATCTAACCTAAGGAGATAGGCAAGCGAGTTGTTGTCGAGTGGTCGATTTTTTCAGCGCAGGACTAACGTAAAGACTGTGCTAAACGTATAGACTGCAGCGGCCTGTGTAGACCTACTTGTATGATCTTTCCCCGTACGGCAAGAGTTGATTTTGTCTGGGTCTGGCCCAGTGGCCGCTCACCTTCTAATCTTCTATGCCATGGGTTTCCACACTTTCTCGTCAGAGGGCGACATAAGCTATTACGCAACAGTTCAAGGGTCGGACATCTTACGTAATGTGATTCTTCGGGACATGTTACATTCTAACAAATCAACAAATGTGTCGTAAAAGATTTAATTTTTCATTATAATTAACAAAATGTCTTCGCGGGCCGGATTAAATGGCTTAACGAGTGGGATTTGGCCAGCGGTCTGTAGGTTGGAGACCTCTTGTTCTATGCCATCCCCCCATCTCTTACCGTAAAAAAACAGCCAGTCATGGTTCATTCAAGTTCATCTACAAGCTGATACGGGTTCATCGGCATTACAAACAACTAGAGTTTTTGCCAAGATTTTGAAATGGGTATTGATTATATTTCATTAGTGCTGAAGATCTCGTGCAAGCCTCCCCCATTCTCATTCCCTGTGAAAGTTACTGTATTCAGAAAACTTCAAAAATACAAATCTGAGCTGTCAGTTAATGGTAAAGCGCAGGTTGGACAATGCTAAGAAATGCCTCAATTATGTCGACATCTGTGTACTATTATGTAATTAGAATTTGTGCTGAAAATTCGTTCTCGAGTGTATCCAGTGTTTTTCTAAGTCCAATTCTTACTTAATTGGCTCTTTATGAAACCAAAGTATTTCTATTTTGGCTTAGGATGTTGGATTACAGACTATGCATACATCACCTTCCCATATAAGATTAAGATTTATAGAAACGCATTTTGATTTAATGAAAGATTGATTTATCAAAAATATGACTTTCTGTAAATTCATGTTTTCGACACGCTCGTGCGTCTGTTCGCACTGTAATGTTGCTTGAAAAGGACACAAAGCATTTCCTTGCCAATATCCTCCTTTAGAACAATGTATGCCGCTGCTGCTGCTGCATAATAATCAAACTGTGAAACTCAAATGTTGCGCTGACCTTCAGATGCCGAGAGCGGAGAAATCGAACGGACCCACGTGCGCTGCGCACCGGAAAGGATTGAAGTGCTGATGGAAATGACAGGATTCGACAAAGCGGAACTGAAGTCTCTGTACAGAAATTTCAAGAACGTGAGGAGCATGCGCTTTCCGCTTGGCGTTGACGAAATCTGTCGAGTGAAATTATATTGTGATCGTGTTCCGTGCAGACAAGAGGATTGATCTGGTCCCGCCGTTATTTTGTGTTTGCAAAGGTTTCTTCACAAACGTCCTGTTCTTGCCGCTTTGCACAAAAGGGGATTTGGAATTTAAAACAAAGCAGCAATTGAAACAGTTCTGGTCCCCTTTATATTTAATGTTCTTCCCTGAAACAAAAAAAAATTATTTCGAAAGCAAATTTTATCGGGCCGTAAGAAGCGATGTAAAACCAGTCAGCAGCATGTAAGTTCCGATGGCAATTATTTATCCAGGTGAACTTTCATTCCACTTAAACCTCATCTTTTTGCCCATATACTGTAGATAGATCTATTTGGCGGTACTAACTTCATTGCACAGGATATGCTCTTCAATACGACGAAGGCTGGGGCACCGAAAAAACGCAAGAGGTTATCTAGTCAGGTGCCCTACAAATTAAATGAGATCGGCAAAAGTTCTATTATAAAAGGTTTTGTCGACCGCAAGATGTGCTGTCGCAGTCCGATGCACAAGTTGTGGGATTAATGACCAAATTGTGAAGAGGATACTCTTGTCGGAGACAAGTAGCCATAACGGTTAAGTGTCATGGACCGCAAAGTTCCAGAAAAAAAAGCAGACTAACAAGAAATCCTCTTCTGGTTGCAATAACCTGCCTTGATCCACGCACACCCATGTCAAAGATAGTTTTAATGGTTCTTTGAGTCGTTTTGCAGCAATCGGGGATCCACCTTAGTTCGAGCTGCTCTCCGCCCGAAATGCAGACTCCAGGGATTGTAAGGGGTTCTTTTTTGGAGACAGGGCCTGGTGTTAAAACTCATCTGCTTCTTCTGCAGATTTTTTTGATATTCTGCAACAAAGAACTGGACCACGGCAGCAACGTATTCGCAAACTAGCAGGCTAGTTATATTAAAACACGTAGAAAAGGAAAACTGCAAACGCACATACGAGCGCACTTGAGTAATTAGATGCATTGACATTTGACAATCGCACCATGTAACATAACGCAAACTTCGAAAATAGACGCCGACTTTCGGTGTGGTTCTCCGGTAGGGGGCAAGGGGACAACAAATGGAAGGCATTACTCACGATGATTCTTGTAATTTTCATTAAGCGAGTTCCTACATCGTTTTTTGGAGGTGACTGTTGGCAATTCCCTAAGAGAGGAATCTGTTTGTCGCCAGATTCTTGGGCCTTTGTTTGAACCTGACTGATCTTTTTCCGAATTGGTATAGACTGGTTGACAGAAGTATTGGCCAGAAGTAGAACTTCTGGTTTGGTGGGTGTGCACAGAACTAACGGTAGTATAGAGACGATTCAATGTGCTGGGCATTCTGTCGCTGTAGAAGTTGTGCATAAGCTTAACAATTTCCAACTGATATGTCATCCGGTTTCAATAAATTTAATTGGCCACAAAGAGATGTTACATGGCATCGGTAAGAGCTCTTAATGATAGTCTTAATTATTTTGTTATGGATGGTGTTTAGTCTGTGTAGACTGGTTTTCGTTGCTGAGCCCCAAGCACCATTGGCATGCTGTAGGTAGGAGTATGCAAGGCTAAGATTGATCATAAGTGTGCTTGTTTTCAGGTAGTCTCGAATTCTATAAAATATACCCAAACGGCCTTTGAATTCGACAAAATGATCGAACAGAGTCGTGTAACAATTTGAGGCTCGAAATATTGTTCCAGATTGTGCAACGTGCATACAATCTGCTGGTAGGGCGAAATGCCCGGCCTTCATATGATTCCTTCAAAAGAGGCAATTGCCACTTTCCATACTGTTAACCTCAGTCAAACTTTTCTGCGATCATGGATCCGGAAGAGAGAAAAAGCAATCAAAGAAGTAAAACCACAGAGTGAATGAGCAGTTTGTGGGTTTTACCGTGCGATCTAATCGACTGTAATCTTGGTTAACATACTGCTTTCCATGGAAATCTTGAAAAAAATGTGTCATATGCGACAGAATTCACACTTGTAATACATGGGTTTGACGCTTCGTCGATAACTGTTTTTTTCAAAAGGACCAACCGCACTTATTTTGCTTACAGGTGAACAATGCGTAAATAGTGCCATCTTCTTTAAAACATTACCGCGTTTAGTGGTTAATGGTGCCAGTGAAGTTCGATTGGTTGTTTCTCATTGTTCACTTCATCACTGCGCCAGTCAAAATTTCCCCGCTCAAGTATGCTGGTGAATACACCTTAGCTATCAGCTCGATTACCCCGGCGTGATCGACAGTCACAAACTTTCCGTTCACCGTTTATTGTTGTGCTGGATCGATACATTTATACAAAAACATTACGAGTACGGAAACAGGAAAAAGAAAAAGCAGGTTTTAAGTTTACTTTTTGTTATATTCCATTATTCCATTCGCTATGAATCAGATAAATTTAGTTTTAAATAGACAGTTGCGCAAATGATGCAAATGACTCCAGAATTGGTTCCTTAGGTTGTGTATGCGTTTGTAAATCTAAAAAGACGAATTGAAAAGATCTAAGAAGATGAAGATAAGGCAAATGTTAACACCGGTTTATTTCAAGTTAGGATAGGCGGAAGTCAGCTTGCTTCGATTCTTCTTGGCAAAGGTCAACTCTGATCGAAAATTGCTAACCAAATGTCAAACTGAATGGAAAGCAGAGTTTGACTGAGATCTGCACACGGCTGAATAGGTGCCTTAGAGACAGATTGCTCCCGACCTGAGACGTCTTTCTCGGCTCGTCATAAAACAAACTGCTCCTAATCAATATTACATCAAAAGAGTCGGTGCAGCCATCGAAATATCGATTCATCGCTTGAAAGACGCACTGCGTCGGGAAAAATCCTCACACGGCCCCGGCTTTTATACCCTGGGACAAAAGTTTAAAAACAGCTGTTGTTTTGAATCGTTTTAGTTTAAAAGCACACTGCAATGTAAGTTATTTTATTACGAACAAGAAAGGACACTTAAAAAAATATAAAGTACGAAACATATCTTCACAATGAAAACACTTTTTCAATAGTTTTCATGGCCGCTTCCATTCTTTATAACGGCATACACGCCCGACGTGGCTTACTGCTGACGAGGTTGAGGCGGTAATCAAGCGATATGTCTTTCACCCAAATTTCTTTTAGTGTAATTTGCAGTGCTGCAAAGCTATAGTAGAAGGTTGGCTTTCAGATAATTTATTCCTCAGCAAGCTGCATAAATTTTCAATTGAGTTGAGGTCAGAGCAGTTTCCTGGCTAGTCAAGCACTTGGATAAGCTTGTTCTCAAAAAGTTGCTTGTTCTCCACGTTTTTCAGTGCTGACAGATGCATTTCAGCTCATTTCTAGATGTACATTTTAGATCTTTCTGGTCAGATACACTGCTGAATGACTAAACCGCTCTGCCAGTGATGCCAGGTTATTTTGTATGAACAAGCAAATTTGAAAAACAAGCCTAGAATAGGTAATTTAACGGAAAAAAACAAGCCCAATTTGCGTTTGGTAGGAAAATTTAAAAATCATAAAACCAGCAGGTGAATTAAATATAAAAGCAGGGAGGCAAATGCAAAAAAACAAGCCGAAAATGTGCAAATTTACACAAAAACACGCCCAAATTTCGTTTTGCAGTAAATTGAAACAGCAAAAGTGCCATAAAATTTGAAAAAAAGCAATCTGCAAAAACAAGGCAAAAAGCAAGCTAATTTAATTAAAACAAGCCTAAAAACAAGCAAACCACAAGTCTTCAAAAAAAACGCAAATCCACAAAAAAACAAGGCCAAATTCGCGGGAAAACCGCAAGGTTGGCAACACTGCTCTGCGAGAATGAAACAAAACCTCATTCTACAGCATTTTATGTCAGCGAAATATATAAATTATGATGTAACCACACTAGCTATTTCGGGAATAACAAGTATGTCCATTACGAATATGTGGCGATATGTCTTTATTTTAAAAGTGGTCTTAAACTTTTGTCATAGGGTGATTTCTTTGCCTTCAAACTATGAACATATACTATCACATTTAAGTATGTACAGTACTTTCCACGATGAGTGTAAGCAAGGAATCGATCAGCAATTTTTAATAGGAAATCGATTTCACGTAAAATTATGCATCCTCAGTCCTTATTCAAACAGAATCTACTATCATACTATCACATTTTGTCACAAATTTAAGTGCGCGTGGCCGTATCGGAAATTTTCGCTAAGAGAGCTACAATTATAGAAATCGGAACAGCTTGGGAACTGGGCCAACCATAGAAAAACTGCCATTTTACTCGTGCAACTAAGCTGCCGTTGAAAAGCAACGCAAAATTGAATTTATGCACTGCGTTGTTTAACAAAGCGCAAGCTCAGTCGAGATCGTTCCTATTCACCGTATGCAATGCTGAATGTTCCAGAAAATTCGATAATGGACTATCTGACACACAAAATGACATTATTTGCATGTTCTTTTGTTTTTGTTTCATGAACATCTTTCATCTGCTTATAGGAAGCAAATGATTTAGCGTTTAATTTAGTATTGGAATGGAGACTGGCGAAACAAGCTTATAGAGAGTTTGGCGTAACTCTAACTTGCTTCGTGCCAATCACAATGAAACCTAGACTTTCCCGTGAGACCTAACTGTCAGCAACACAACTAATGGCGAGTGAGCTGGATGAAAGCTTAATCACAGAACAAAAATTGATTGCGTTGCTTGTCTGGTGCATTATTTAGGCCTGTTATATTTGGCACTGCGATGAACCAAAAATTGAACGAATGTTTCAGACACATTGCTAGAGCTTGAAACGACACCATAACAAAATAATGCCATTACATCATGGTGCAATATTTTTCAGCCTTATACACATGATTGACACCGTTAGGCTGCATTTCTATGGATCAACTTTTCAACGAAAAAATAGTCCAGACCTTTATTTTGTTTGCTGCTGATTCGGTGACATAGTGTCGGAAAACGACTTCAGATTTTTAATGGTTCCGTGTGCTTCTGGAACTTATTATTCAGTACCAGGCCCCTTATCGTGTAAAGGAAAAAAACGATGAAAAAGCGATTCTCTGCTTTTTTCAACTTCAAAAAATGTGTGTAGCCAATACTTACACGACTAACTGAAGCTTTCAAGCAAAATCCTGAAAAATGTGTCCAAGAGATCCGGCTACCTACCAGGCAAACGCCGTGAATGTTGATCAAATTATCGACAATCCTTTTCTGAGTGCGCTTCTATTTTATGTTTTTCTAGGAATGCCCCACCGGTGTTGCCACTGAGGAACGATTCAAAACCATATACGGCCAGTTCTTTCCCAACGGAGGTAAAAAGAAGTAGCTGAATATTTTGCGTATGATTTGATTGCAAGATGCAAAACGAGCGGCTTGGGTTTCAGAAAGCTTTTTATGGAAGATGGCAAGAGAGAGAAAGCGCTTGTTTTCACTGTTCCGTTCATGAGCTGTTGTAGAGCTTGCAAATTTGAACTTAGTATCTTGTCACGGCAAGGAACATCTTTCTCTTGCCTCTCCAGCAGTGCATGTTAATAACACGCGGGGTGTGGCAGCTATTTAGACCACATGTCTGTTTCTTTTTGGACGTATAAAATAAAAAAAGCTTTAACGTGCTACACCCAGCAAATTATTTATTCTGAGATGCGCTAGCGTATTGTGCAATCACTGTCTTACCGTTGATATTTTACCAGACTCCGATCTTTACGCCCATTACGTCTTTCGAACATTCGACCAGCAGAACGAAGGATTTGTAACTTTTCAGGTAAAATTATTTTTTATTTAAGCGAACATTTTAATTGACTACCTGAAAGAACCCAGTGGTGAGGTATTGCATAAAAAAACAGTAGAAATATAAACTATTACGAAGCCTAGGCTCAACACATTTTGTGAAGGCCATTGCATAATTTTGCGTTGTGCAAGGCCGGTTCCCGTAAGATCTTGGTATTTTTTTGATGTTGTTGGCGTTTTCAATACGCAAGCTATTGGCTGTTGTGATGAATCCATCTTCAACCTACGGAAAATTAGTCCCAAAACTATAGCTTGCTGGCAGTCATGACGGTCTTGCATTAAATTTATTTTTAAAGAAGCTGGCGCCCACACAGGGAACTGTTGCCGCATGAGCTTATTATGTGATTTAGTTGCGATTTTTTTCATTTATTTAACACCAAATGCGTCTGCGGTAATCACACCCAAATAGTTTAAGTTCACTAAAAGCACTTAGCAAATAAGGCAAAGCTTGGTGCATTGCTCTGTGATTTAAATCCGGCAGAAAATCTTAACTTCAACAAAAGTCATAACAAATCATGTGCAAAGTGTCGCTTTTAAATTTTGAGCAACGAAACATGTTCTGCACCTCAGCATGATAGAAACGAACAAACCGACCGGCGGACGAAGTTTGGCTAAACTTTTGTTGGCGTTAGGAGCATTCTACTGAGCAAGTGCACTGGGCTATGTTCAAGGTCTACTGACATTCCCAGATAAGAATTCTGGCGAAGGGTAAAATCAAAAACCTTGCTTTAGCAGCAGTTAGATGGCCCGAAAAAATGCACAATATTTGAACGCAAAGATGGACTTTCAGCGCAACTATCTAAAGTATGCTGAGCAGGTTCTCGGATTTATTGCGACCAGTAGACTAAATTTAATCAGATAAAAAGCAAAAGAAGTTGCGCTGAGTTGAACCTGATTCTTGTCGTTCACGGTGTCTCACAGAGCCGTTTCGTCTTTGTTTTGCAGTTCCCAAGTTTTGGATTTCAGTAAAATCCTTCCAGTTGTCACACCATACGGTACTGTTAATGACTTTATAATAAATTGCAAGTCGGGATGTTGCCGAATATTAAAAAAGTTACTGCCCTGTTTTCTGCTCTATCAAGGGACAGCGCACAGTACGACTTGTGTTTGCAGCAATTCGTTCTTGGCCTTGCGACTGTTTTGAAAGGATCAGTTACGGACAAGATGCACTGGACTTTCCGCTTGTACAATATTAAGCAAGACGGACATTTAACAAGAGAAGTACGTGAGTTGCTGTGGTTTTATGCTGTAGATTTCTGCGATAGTTTGCAACAGGGCGGTCTTGCCGGAGCCCAAACAATTTTGGATGGCTGAAGCCGGAGCCGAAAATTTTTAGGTGGTGGAACCGGAGCCTGAAATTTGGGTCCCGGTTCCACAGACATAGTTCATAGGGTAATCTAGTTGTACAAATATTACAATGGTTTTTAGTTTTCAATGGACGAACTTGTTGTGAAGCCGGAGCCGGAGCCAACGTCTAGATGTCGGAGCCGGAGCCAATAAATTTAAATGCTTGGAGCTGGAGCCGGAACCTAAAATTAAGCTCCGGCTCCACAGCCCTGGTTTCCAGTCGACTTTCTATCAACAATTGCCTGCGCTCCTCCTTACACTTTTCATTAGGTTCTTTAAATATGTTTTCGTGCGTTTACTCAGCGTTAGATGGTTAGACGTTGTTCGCTGTCCTGTTAACATCAATATTTTTATCATAAGACTGATTAAACAAATCTGATTAAATTGTTTTTAGCTGCGAAAAAACGCAGCATGTGGCACGAAATCTGCAAAAACTTGCAGATTATTTCAGGGGCAGTGGGTCTGAAATTACTTTAAAATATTGTTGTCATGGTGTTTTAAGATTGCACGTATTTCTACCTTTTGCAATAGTGCAAAAAAGATTAACAGTTAACTACACACGTAATTGTATCAACCACAAAAGTAGTTTGTGTTTATTTGCCTTAAAATACCTGCTTATACTATTATGAAGGGATGACGGCATTTATCAAAGCCCTGGCTTGAATTAGAAACATAATGAGAATCAATGTTATTGTTTCGGAAGGCTCAACAAGCTTGGAACAGTACTAGGATTGCGATCTCGTTGTTATTTTTATTTGTAAAGCCCACGTTTTTCAGACCCAATAAAACAGGGGTGTGCAACAGGCGGCCCGCGGGCCACAACCCGGCCCGCCAAGCCATGTAATGTGGCTCTTGCCACACTCTGATTTTTCCCACTCTTTCCCATTTTTCCCACACACTCTGATTCATTGTGTACATGAAAAAACTAAATTTTTCGTGCGGCCCAGCTAGATGTCTGAAGTTGGTTATATGGCCCACCGACAAAAAATGTTGCACACCCCTGCAATAAAATGTCTGAGTGTTGAGAACAAAGAGAATGGGATTGATACAGAAATCCATTCAAAAACAGTTTGGTGCATTTCAGTTCAGTTTCGTTAGATTCGCTCTAGTGCCACGGGTGGTCTGCGGCTACGCGTCTGCTCTTGCAGCGTGCTCGACCCACTGCACCACTTAACCGATTGGTGCATTTCAAGTGCTGATAACCTGCTCTCAGTAAAACATGCAGAAAGCGTGCTGATTGTTTTAGTAATAACAAAAAATAAGCTGTTTTTCTAATCTCTTCTTGCGAAATGAGCTAAAACTTAAAGAAAATGGATACCTCGGCAATAACACTTGGTGCTGAGAATTGATGGGCTTAACGTCGGTCAGATATTCACTTGTTATATTTGAAGTATGAACGTATGCACAAACATAGTCTTAGTAGAAGAGGTTTGGACACTATATTTGAAATACTTACTTTAGTGTAATTTTCAGCATCTGCTAAACAAGGATCAGTAAGCATTGCGACACTTACATGCGTCTGACTGATGTTCAAGGGTGCTGTTTGTTAATACAATGTCATTCATATGTGATGCGTTCTCTTGCATGTCTTGTGTCACTAGTTTTCATAAATTCAGCCTACTCCTTCAGTACCCCTCTGAAAAGTTCGAAGACAGCAGGTCTGCCAAACGAGGAAACTAAAACCAGTTTGATAATAACGTTCTGTTGGAACTGTATTCAGCACTGTTCTTTACAGAATTAAGTCATCTCACAAAATGGTGGCACAAATCTCAACACCTACGTGATTTTTAATGAACGACTTCAGCACTTAAGCTTATAACAAAGCTCGCTTTATTTCAACGGATCAGTACTGTGGTGAACGGTCCACCACAAGAAACAGTTTTGTCTATCAACCCAACCATTAGCGAGAAACTAGCAATAGGCTTATCCATGGGAATATATCCCAAATGGATTTGTCCCATTGATTGGCATAGTGGAGTGGAAATTTGTTCCATGTTATTAAGTTTAGCCTAATATAACAGTTATTTTCTGAAGCTGAATACCATTATTATAAGCTGATAGCACAGTAAGCATTATACCTTAACACACTACCAGGGCGTATGGTTGCGAAGCCTCCAAATATAAGATTCTTGGACCCTTTTCGGTGGCAACTGACAAACGTTTGCCTAATTTTCATTTCCCTTCCCCCTAATTGGAATTTTGGCATATTTGTTTTTGATGCGGGCCATATGAAATGTTCACACGGGCCGCATTTGGCCGCAGGTCACCACCCCTACTGTAGAGGATATAAGTTCGGCACGCACATGATATAATGTACTTCATTCTACTAGTTTCGTGGGAACCCCATTGTATTGGATGGACAGGCACAGATTGCCATGGGATTGGACATAAAAATGTGTCCCATGGACAAGCATGACTAGCTGCTCTGCAGAGCAACGCAAAAGTTTTCATACAAACGTTTCTTTTACGTAGTTTGATAAAAACACATCAACAGATTTCAATATCTTCATTAGGTTGAATTTCTGCTGAGCATTGTAACGCAAGTGATATTTTCGACTGAAGTTGTTGTGGTTGAAACTGCACCACTGCAGGCAAACTATTTATGTTAGAAAATTTTGCATTGAAAAATGTTTGTAAAGTTTAGTTCAGTATAAACTGCAATCAAAACGTTCGGCGATGTCAGCTATTCTTTTAGCATAGCTTTCATTTTTCAATTTATCTTTTCTTTAAACCTTGCTGATGAAATTGTACTTCTGACCTGCAAAGTTATTATTTTGTCTACAACGTAAAGCCTAAGCTAAAGAAGTCCTCTTATTGTATCAGTCTCAATTGTTCGTCTAAATAAGAGGCAGTCCCGCGTCTGTTTCTTCAGAGTTTTCAGCTTCCTTTAAAACTGTTTCAACTTGTTTTAAGTAAAAAAAGACTTGTAGGACTTCTAATATAATTGTTTACATCGAATATATTTGCGATATATCGCTTTCACGCCAACAATGAAATACTGCATCCAGTATTTGTTTTGTTTCGATGTGTTTTCGTTTCACCTGGTTAGAGAAAAGCTCTAGCTTCAAATAAAGAGATTTCCTACGTCTACAGTCAGCACCGCTAATAGAAAAATAGGACCTGGAAGAAATCATCTGCTTGGGCTCTTGCCAACAAAAATAGACCATGGTTGAATGATTATCGGAACCTTACTGAAATTTGCTCAAGTTTCTCAACATAAAATTTTATTTTTTCTGAGAAATACAACTTAGGATCTACAAGTAAAATCACCAATTTTTCAAAATGGACAGATTGAAATTAGAGTTTTAAAACCTGCAGTACGACCAAACATTTTCGTAAAAACATACATTAGGTTAAGTAGAATCTGAAGTGACACGCGTTAAGCATGGCCATTGGAAAAGCTTGAAGATTGATTAGATTTAATTGATCGATTCAAATTTTTAGAAGTTCCAGGCATACAGAGGTCATTTGTGTGGCAAATGAACGCAAAATCGGCATAAAGTTTCGGGAAAGCGTTTTAGTTTGCTGTGCCGTTGGCGTTAAATCATAATAGAGCAACGTACAATTTCCAACAATCGCTGTAGCGAATCTATCGTCAAAAGTTCACGGACTAAACTTACAAAGGAACCAATGATTTTTTATCACTGAATGCAAAGCATGGAGAGCACCAAACGAAAAACGATTTAAGCAAAAACTTGCTCTGACCATTCAAACATCCACCGCCTGATTGAAATTCCTCCCAAACTATACTTCAAAAATTGCGTCAGATCTTTGTTGAATTTCTTTTATATTTTAGTTTTTGCCTTTTCCCAAAATTTTATGTCACAGTTTGAACTTGTTGATGTTTTAGATGATATGAAATCATTACTGTGAGTTGTACTTGTAGGTAGGCATGTCTCAAAATGACTCACGATAATGACGGTGAAAACCACCAGTTAGGTCTGCTAAGATGTATATAGACTTAGGGGTCTTCAGTGATTAATCTTTCCTGAAAAACAGCTGAAAACCAAAAATAACGTCGCAGTGTTTACTATTGAAAATGAACTCATGACCGCAGAAGATACTTCTTTATGCTCTCTTTTTCAAGCGACTGTTGCTGCTTGAATTCGAAGAACTATCGCTAATTATATTTTTCTTTGTAAGTTATCTAATCAGCAGGTCAATGACCCTCATGCTCAAAATAACTTGTGCGTGCGACGGATAACGACTTGTTTTGTACAGAAACGGCAACGCGATTTCCTGGCAATTGCGAAAATAACAACCCGAACAGAAAGCATTCCCGCATGTAGCATGGTGGCGCTTATTGCGAATACACACGTTTGCAAAAAAAAACTGTACAGACGGCATTCTGTCGGTTACATAATGTAGCAAACCTTTTCAGACAGTCATGCGAAAGATTTTCACTGCAAACTTTAACTAAAGAACACTGATTGTTTTTAGTTGCTTTAGCAACATTTTTGCCGTAATAGCTCAGTTTGCAAGGATTCATTTTTGTAACACATTTAAAAATTTTGGAATCTGCAACTGAATAGGCACCGAGTTTAGACCTGTGTGGATTTAACCATGAGACACGCTACATGTATAACCTCTATCTACATTTCCCAAAACCTAACCCTGTTGTTACAGTGCACCCCACATAAGGTTAGCCTTTATATTTTTGTACGTCACACTTGTTTTGGCTTTCCCTCAGCATATTTTCGTTCGTCGTTTGACGTACAACTGGAGTTGTGGCACCAATCTTATTTTCATTGTCTCCTATTTTTTTCGTCGACCAACTTTTTGAAGAGGGTTGTGAGTTCAAAAACCTTTTGCGATTTCTCAAGGTGTGTGTCATCCACCATTTTTCCATTTTCTGAACTCAAGGCAATTCTAGCCACAGGACAGGCATGAAATTGTTGCTTCGAGACAACTTTGGTTGAAAGCATTGCTCCATGAAGTACAGCGACTTCGCATGCTTGATCCATTTACATGTTTTGATAGTTGACTTGCATGAGTGCAAACGGTGTAAAATAGAAAAATCCAAGATTTTCGGACGTGTTGACAAACGCACTCATGTATAAAAAGCTTTATGTCAGATCTGCATCACTTTTCTCGATTCCAGCAACTCTCAGTCTGTCAAGGTTATACAGTGCATAGTAGCATGACGTAGTCGATAGTAATAGACTGCAGAGCGTACACTGTGACCTTTGAAGCAAGGCCATGCTACTGTTGAAAACCGGTCGTGGTTGAACTCCTTCGAGATTTTCGTGGCACGCGATCTGACCCCGTTGTACTCCGCAACAGCATGATGCGATTTTTGATGTGTGTTCCTGCTTCTGCATAAGGCCGTTGTGACATCATGAAAGTGTAGATCGCCATCTAAGTTTGACCCTGATTTTGTAATTCGTGGAAGTCAATAGCGCATTTTTAACTGTGGAGTGTGACATAGCTTCGGTGTTGACAGTTTCAGGGTCAACCTGGAATGCTTCACAGTTGCCTGTGGCTGCTTAACAGTTACAAGGTTGACAGTTTCAGGGTTAACTCCTTCGCAGTTAAACATTTAACAGAAAAAGGAATCCTAAAAGGAAAAAGTGTTTTTGCGTAAAATGCATGTTTCTCTTGAAAAAAAACTGTTATTCTCTTTTGGTCAACAAAATGATTTGCGTGATTAGAAAGATATTTGCGTTTTTGCTGAAGAACAAAGTTTACTTTGAGAAAAAGTAAACTCTGCAAAGAAAAGATCATAAATCAGTCGAGTTTTACACATTTACAAAAACTACAACTACGGGCAAGGTGTGAAAAATCGCTCATTATAATAAGAAAAAGTCTTCGCTTGCAATGGGATCTACTGGTGGTGAACGACAATTTACGCACAACTCAAAGTTGATAAACAAAAAATTTTATAACTTAAGCTACAGCTTTTTATTTACTTATCCTCTTCTTGGCCAGAGTTCTTGTGTTCGAAGTATACACTTTAGAAACTTGAACTAACAGACGTACTTCAGCGTCTCTGCTTTGCAAAGCAAATTATATCTGATGGCTGCTGCAGCGGCGACTACGTTGTTAGAAATCACGAGCAAACCCGTTCGATTTCGCTGAAAAAAATTTACAGCAAGGAGATCCTTCCTGTATTTTTTGGTGGCACGGACATGACCACCTTCAGGCAATAAGATTCACAAACCTGTATGCGTGCTAATGCATCATGTTGTGCATCTTACGGTTTTTCTTTTTTGCTTCTTTCCTTTTTCGTAGGAAATGCATAGCGTCGTGAAATCGATTTATTTACTGTTGGGCAAGTACGCCGAACCGGAAGTTACGGAGGAGAATTACTGTTCGCATGCCGACCAGATTTTCAACAGTCTCGATCGCGGCCAGAAAGGCTTCGTCACCGTGGACGAGTTTTGCGAGTCTTGCAGCAAAGTAAGTTTATATTTCTGCTGCTGGGCCGGATTTCTTGAGTGCTCTCGCTTTTTTATTTTAGAGAGTAAATTAACTGTGCAGACGGAAGCGTAACTGTATAAAGATTTTTAAACGGTTGCAATTATTTTTCTGCTTGTTGTGACACAATTTTAGAGAAAAATTAGGACTTAAAATCTTTTTCTACTTTAAGTATGGCGTAATCCAACGAAGCTAACCGATTCACTGTATGTTTGTGCTTTTACTCCCCTTTAGAATTTTGGCAAGAAACTGATGTAAAAATAATTTTTAATTTTTAATCCCACGCTAATGACCTTCACCTTTTTTGCTTGAAATTCTGTAGGTTTAACAATGTCCTTCACCCCGTGTGAAATTTGGCTTCGCTAATTCTCTCGACAATGTCAACAGCTGTCGGGACCAAAGCACTGACGTAAAATTTAGACTTTTTTGTTACTAAAACTGCTTCTGACGTGGACAGCGCTACGGTGGCCATTACGACTTATTATGTGTTGGTATTTCGGCAAAACTGTCAAAAAATCTCCCCTAACTTACGTAGGTGAAGCACCACACATTTTCACGATAAACTCCACGAAATGGCACATTTTACCTTTTATCCAAACTCGATTCCGGTTTAGCTCGGCTGGATCTCAAAAACATGAAAAGAAAAACTGAAGTTAAATAAAGCATAACAAGTGGTGTTAACCTGCAGTAGAAAATCGTCTTTGGCTTGCGACTAATCTTTTCAAAAGGCAAGCGTAAAGTTTGCTTTTCTGCTTGATATTGCACAAGATCGTGCTCTTTTGTTCCACTCATTGCAAGAAAATCCACTGTCTTCAGCACAATGCTTAACCCATACCATCGTGTACCCAGAGGTTGTCTTTCTTCTATGTCGGTAAGTCGATCAGACAATTTCGAACGACACCTCCTGCAGAACCAGCCAGTATGCTCCTGAAAGAATAAAAGAAACGCTTTGCTTTGAATGGCTCAGTATTGACAGATGCGAAATGAAACACACATCGTGGCAACCAATTTTAGCAAGATTGGTGATCATCTTTAAGCGCACATAACTTTTTCTCTAGACACGTTGCCTTATGCCAGTATCAACTACACCCTGGTGCGGCTTATTCACACGACGCTTCAAGGATTCACAACATTGAATAAAACATGAGACAACAAACAAGAACAGGCTTGCTCAAGCCTGTTCCGCCCAGCAAAAAGTTTAGTTTAGCAATTGTGCTGTGCGTTCATCATCTTATGGAGAATAAAGTCTCGAAATTGAGCACCACCAATTTTCAGTTTTTAACACTGTTGTAAAAACTGCAAAAATCAATAAACAAATCGATCGCTTCAGGATAATTATCTCAAACCTTAAGATAAGATCAGGCTACTTTTAAAAATCTACTCTGCAACCGAGTGACAAATGTATTTCATTTTTTAATTTACTTAAAATGTCTTTTTTTCGTGGAAATTTTAGNGCTTCACGTGCCGGTTTGGCAACCAAATTGTTGCAGGATCTAAAAGAGTCATTTTCGATAGCATTTAGCAATAGTGTTCCACTTAGCNCTTGTATTTCACGTACTTCTTTGCGCACCTCAAAAGCGTATTATCACCTTAACTGAAGACTTTGCTTGGGTTGCAATTAAAATTTGCCCCAACGTTTCAGAGTCATTATGGGATACGAAGAGCACCTATTAAAAAGTGAAGAAATATATTCAGCAGTTTTCATTTGCTACATGTAGTCACCCAATACGGTAGTGTAATGTAACTCACCAGCCGCCACAAGCAAAAAAACAGTCGTACAAATACGATTCAAGAGATTCTTCTCAAGATCATCTGGGAGATCCTGACGCAAAAGTTTCTGTGCAAAAGGTAGACACGCCATGTAAAAGAGAGTGGACGATTTCCTAGGACACCCGACGTATCGCAAATTACCTTAAATTGATCTGAGCAAATGATTTTAAAAAAATTTTTGTTTGTGTTTATTACGGATGAAAAAAACAAAGATGTGTTTATTACGGGTAAAAAAAAAATTTTGTCAAAAGCCAAACTTAGTATTGAGTATAAGAAACGCAAGGCGCCGAATAGCAGCAAGACGTTTATAACTTGCACAAAATGGAGCAGACGTGCTGGGAATTTTTTGGATTCGACTCTAAGCGATCTCCAGGTTTAATTGCCAGCAGAGACTGCAGCATATATCGACATCTCGGTGTATTTTCACTGCAACGGCTTAGAAAAGTTGACTTCACACCCTGTATGTGTTTCGCCTGTGTTCATGATGGTTGAACAAAGCTGTAGACAATATCAAGCTCTCTGGAAAACAAAAATACTTTGAAATCTACGGAACTGTGGCTGTCTTTATTTTAAAGGAACGCGTATTTTCCAGATTGCGGGCTCTGCAAAAGAGGAAAACTTGGTTGTACTGCATTTAGCACCGTTACCTGAACAATATTTATACGTCGTGATAAGCCACGCCTTTTCATGAAACAGCTTTCTCGAATACGTTGCCCATCTAACGCCCGCCGCTCGCTCCCACAAGCAAAGCTGTTTTTCCTTGTTGGTATAAGGTCCTCCAAAAGCAATTTTCAACGTGCCAGATGTATCATCGATCCAATTAGCAAATGATTGCCGCTCCGAGTGTTCCCAGTGGAAAAAAATTACTGCACAAGTGCTCCCAGCGGGAAAAAAATAGCCGCTACCCTGAAATTGTTAACGCAGACATTAGCACATGCTGTGGCATGCTCGCGTGCAAGAGTTTTTCATTTCCATGAGTTTGCTTTTAGAAAGCCCTGATAAATATGTTTAGACTTTAGATGGCTGTCCCCTTAATTTGCTTCGCCCTCCAACAATCAGCACCAGGTAACGCGCCCATAGGAGCAGGCAAATTTTTGTTTAGGAGCAGGCAAATTTTTGGGGGTGCGAAGGATTTTTGCCCCAAATTTTCCCAAACTTGCCCGAAAAATACTCCAAAGAAATGACTTCAAAAAAAACAAAAAAAAACGACTGCATTTCTTTTCATGTTGGGCGCGTATTTTCAAATCAAAGCACTTCAAGCACCATATTTTGCCAAATTTTCCCCAAACTTGCCCAAAATTCCCCTAACTTGCCCAAAAAGAACTAAATGAAAACTTGACATCCAAAAAAGAAAAAAACGTCTGCAAAAACGTCTGCACTTTGATTTGGGGTGCCATTTTTGAAAAGTCAAAACACATACAGCGATTTTGTGAAGGTATTCACACATTTTGCCCAAATTTCCATAGATTTTGCCCGGATTTTAAGTGATTTTGCCCGGATTTTCACCAAATCGAAAGTTTTGGGGGTGCGCTTTCATCCCCGCCTCCTACACCAGTGGACGCGCTTGTCTTTAAACCGTAAAACCTTGTTAAAAACGCACGTGGAGAAGTTCCCTGGAAATAAAGAACCACGTGAGATTTATTTATTTGCGTCTGTCTTCGCAAAGTTCTTACCTGTTACTAATTGTCTCCGCCAAAGCCTTGTTGCGAAGTTTAAGCCTATGACATCCAAAGAAAAGAGTGCGTATGTAAACACAATTAAACTATTGTCTGCAATTTACTGCCCTCTGAAACATTTCTCCTGTTACTTCGAAACGTCTCTGCTGTTGTCTGTGGGTCGGAGGCACAGGTGGTGAAAGGCGTTTTTTTACTTACGTAAGCAGAAAAACCGTCATGCGTGATGAGATGTTAATATTTTCCCACTTTTTTCCTTAGTTCTCGTGCGTCTTCCTGCACAAAAAACAACGTGAAAACCTTAGTTCAGTGTTTTTCAACCTTTCTGCTGCAGCAGGACCACCCGCAAATGTTTGTGCCGCTCAAGGAACCTTATGCAACGATCCAAGTGTCTGTATTGTTACAACCGCATAGAACTGTGGTCGCGAATTTCGTCCCAGGATATTTCGGTCTGTTTCGGCCGAACCCCTGACAGCTATTCGCAGAACCCTGAGGTTCCGCGGAACCCCGGTTGAAAAACACGGCCTTAATTGCTTGTTTCCAAGAAATGCAAAGATTAACGTGAACAGCACGGCAATTGCTTCCTGGCACTCTATTCAACAGTTATTTAGGTTTCCATTCCTCCGTGTCTGGGCAGATTGTGACGGGCTCACTTTCTTCTATTTGAACAACTTCTCATTACTACTACAGCAAGGGTGAACTGGACCACAATAATTTTTTCACAGTGGGCTTTAACGAGGTGCGAAGTAAGCAGAATTTTCCATTACATTTATTCCGTTCGACAGCTAATGAAGGCAGGCGGAACCCTGGGAGTATCATTAGCTCGTACATTAAGAGCTTGTTGGCTGAAACGTGTCGTGTGCGGCACAAAGCGGAATAAAAACCTTTTCAGTGATCAGACAAAAGCGAAAGTATTTTCGATCAACGTAATACAGGAGAGAAAACAAAAGTAAGGAAAATTAATAAAAAAAAACTGAATCAGTGTTTGCTGAAACTAGACCAAAGTGAAATCATGCTAGTTATCTCAACGGCACGTGCGGAAGGAACTAGGGTGGCCAAACAAATCGATTGGTTCTGTTGTACCGAATATTTGAAGCAGAACAAAAGAAAAAATGTCTTATTCGACTACGATTTTGCAAACATCGGATATCTGGTGTTGGCGGTGCAGGGAATGAAGTGACAATCAAAATACATAGGTTTGATAGTTATCTTTTCGCCTCACAATCACACACAGTTATAAGTATACCATCAAAACTGGGATGTTTTTGACCCAGGCGAATCATACATAGCCAAAAATGTTTCTCGGGCACTGGAGTGACTGGAAACGTGTAAATGCCGTTTAGTACGTGAGTTACCACAAATTAAATTCGAAACTTTTATATCTAACCGCCGGGAACTAAAGGTTCGAAACTTATTCAGGAGGGAGTTTCACAGCGTGGAAGATTTGTGAAAAAATTAGGTGTGAAACAAGCTTTTTGCAAGATAAAAGTTGAACATTAAATTCAAGCCGCAAAGAGTGAGCCTGTACGTCCTGGAAAACGTAGGGTTCGAGGCCTTCCGAAAGTAGGGTCAAGGTCTGAAAAGTGTGTTACGAAACACAAGTACAGTAACATATAAAGTTCACGGCGAAGAAGTAACAATATTAGACGTTAGTTTAGTAGTTGTTTTGAGTGGAAGGTGGTTATTCAAGAGGTTTGAATGCTTGTTATTAGAATACACTAACGCACTAGAGCAGTTATCGCATAACAATTAACCATAATCAAGAAGGGGCAGGATATATGCACGGTGAAAGACTAGCAAGTCATATTTCGATAAGGATTCATGTCGTTTTAATGCATTGATTCTGCGCTCGATGGTGAAGTAAATAGATACGAAAGTGCCAAGTCAAGGAGCGTGAAGCTTAAAATTTTGACACGCCAATTTTTTATTAGCTCCATTTACTTCTCAAAATACTTGCAACACAGTGAAAGTTTGACAAAAGGTTCGCTGTGAAAATTTAGTAGATTTTAGGAAAACCAACTTGAAAACAAACGGAAATATTCCCTGGTAACAAGCGTAGGAATCATCAAACTAATAACCGGCATTGACTTCGCTTGTTTCAGTTTAACGTATTGTGCGAAGCAATAAAAATTGTTAACTGGATTAACAGAACATATTGTAAATCCTTGAGTAGAGTATCCATATGCAAGGGTTTGGCCATGATTAGACCATCTTTGTTTGCAACCTAGGCAGTCGTACCTTGATGTGAAGTTAACACAGCTACTATATACGAAAGCAATTACATTCGCATTTCGGAAGAAAAACGGATTTAGAAAAAATCGAGTTACCCATCCGCAACACCCTGTGACCAGAATTGTCCAATTAACTCTGTTTGGAAACAGCTTTTCCTGGAGCGGTCAAACAAATCGTGAATCGAATTAGCCTTGCCCTCACAATTTATTCAAGCAAATCGCAGTACCTGTGTCTCTTAACTTTCCAAACGCCAAGCGAATCAAACAAGAGAAAAGACGAGTTGTTGAGCAGCAAAAGTTATGATAACGAACACGCGCTAACTGCAAAAAAGTGCTACTCGCACTGGAGTTCATGCGTGCAATGTCTCGTTAATAAGCATGGCAACCCAATTGCGTTAGAGTTTACGCTAATTTACGTATCGCAAATAACGTTTACTGTGACATTTTCAACAAACACTTTTGGCCAAATTTTCAAAATGCTGCTGCGAAATCAGCGTAGAGCAAAAACAAGATTACGCAGAAAAAATGTCTATATTATCAGAGAACAGGTGCCAAACTCGAGACCTGTTGGACAAATGTGGCTCTCTACGTCATTTTATGAGGCCTGCAAGAGCTTAAAACCGTGTTAAGGAACGTTCATACTACTTTACAGTGCGCCTTAATCATAAACTAATTTTCCCGCAATGCATTCAGATGACACGACTGACGCCTGTAAAATTCTGTATCTGCCGCACATATTTCACTCACATCTGTCCAACATGTTACAGCAGCTCACAATTGTTGGTTGCGATGTAGCTTATACTTTAAACACATTTATAAGGTTTTTAGAGCTGCAAGTGATTCTTTGAGAACATACATGATTCTCATGTGACTCTCGGTGAAAATGAGTTTGACACTCCTGATCCAGATCTGAAGGGAATTGTTCATGGCACGGGTACAGGTGGAGTGCATAGAGCTGTGCTTTCCTTCCAATATACTCATATTCTCATTTTTATTGTGATGGTTGTTAAATCCACCGCTTATTTAATCCAAAATCACTTAGGACCGAGGTAGATTTGTTGTTAAAGCGAATTTTACTGTGTAAGCAAACATAGCTGGGGATAGGGTTGCGGAGTCGAAGTCGCAAAGAGTCGGAGATTTTTGGGTGGAGTCTGAGTTTTCGTCAGATTTTTGGATGGAGTTTGGGTAAAGTCGGATGGATTTTGTTTATCCGGCTCCGGAAGTCCAATTGAATTATTTTTTACATCCCACTACTAAGTTAGGAATCCTAACTCCTGCTTGTTGAAATGCTACAATTTCTTTTGAAAACTTAGATTGAAACAGAAACTTCTTGCTGTGTACCACAATTTCCAGTGATTGCTAGCTGCTACAAAATTGTTGACAGCCATGTTAGCCAGAGTCGGAGAAGGAAATTTTAGAAAGGTCGGAGTTGGAGTCGGACATTTTATCTCCGACTCCGAAACCCTGGTTGGGAGAGAATTTAATATTGCTTCAGGTAATTCTCGTAAAAATACTTCTTTAAGTCTCATTTTTTTGGAAAAAAAGGACAAACTTGTTTTTACCTTTTCCTCATCTTCTTTCGCAAAATCGGTTCTTTATACAGGTTTGATGTAAAAGTAGGTCATTCACCCTTTGAGGACCGCAGAAGCCGATATGTCGGCTCGAACTTTTCCAAACTTTACTCACCAATCGATAGAGCTAGAGAACTGTTCAAACCCTCTAATAAGGCAGAGAGTCTAGTAGCATCGATGAAAACATCCTGGCATTTTTGGGTTTAAACTTTTATATTGTGTTGTCATGAGTGAGTGGGGGTCAAGGGATTTTATGATAATTCCTAACTTTTCATTGCAGGACGAGTCGATCGTCAAGTCCATGAGCATATTCGATGGCGTGCTGTGAGGAGGAACACTCAAAACGACGGGAACGTTGTAGCGCCTGCAGGCCTTAGCTACAGCTGCTTGTGGGTTGTTACCTCAACCTCGCTTTTGCAATGATTGGTCAAAGAGTGGGCACGCCTTTCACTCTTCAGTGCAAAGTCATTTTCGGACGAAAGTGCGCTTCTATGCAACTAGGATCGGCAACAAATATCATTGTGAAGATTTCAGCGGTTACTTGAGCCAAAGCCTCTGTTATTCTACAGATGCACCCAGATAAGGCATGCGTACTCCCGACTATCCGGTCTGTAGCGTCGGTATAAACAGACCAAGGCTGTTGTTAACAAGAGTGAAACCCTTTCTACCCCGTGGGGGGAGCTACGGGAAGGGACAAACGTGTTTTGAATTTTTACTTGCTTCAAATTCGTGCACACTTTCGTGTAAAAACGTGTGGTAGCACTTTTTGTATTATATCGTTTTCATTGATTTTCATGGTTCGTTGCTTCACTGTCGCAGCCAGCATGTTAAACGTCAGCTACACATATTTCAAAGTAAGCTGGCAAATGCAGGGTTACGAACCAAGTCAAAGGGTGCCGAGACTAGCATGACCACCGGTAGTTTAGGAGACTAAAAACTATGCTAAACCTAAATCATTAATTATAAAAAGGAGGGACCAAACTGTCACCTTTTTACTGAAAGCAACTTTTGCTTTTGCAACATTTTCGACTTGACAGCCATAGCGATCGTTGTAGTACTGTAAATCAACCGACATTTGTTTTTCTCTGCAGATGCAAAGATATCTATTTGCAATTTTATATGGCATGCACAAGTATTGACAGTGGGTGGATAGGCTTGAAACGTTTGGTTTTACGCTGTACAACCCGTGGTGATACCGCAAAAATTGCATGCCGCAAAATTTACATGAAGCTGAAGTGTAGTAGATTGACATTGGTAAACATATTTTTAGTTTGCAAACTTAGATAGGCTTTGGCATTGATTGACAACAAGTCTCTGGAGGGAAAATGCATTTCCAGGGGTTAGAGACAGGGGTGGATATTAGTGGAGGCGAATGATAACGTCGCCTCCACCACCCTTTTTTCAGAGATGTCATGAAGTCCCCTTCGGGAGTTTCTCACTTAGTTCTTGCATTGCTTTGAACTTACTTCTTAAATGGAAATATGAAACAAAGTTAATTCTTTCATCCACCTAGTCCCACATCTACGAACGATGTTTTGGGTCCCTTTTTTGCCTCGGGCCCCCTAAATGCTAATATCCACCGCTGGTTAGAGAGCTTTGTACGGGGGCAGGTTAGAATAGGATTGTTTGAACTAAGTGGCCTGTGTAAGGTCATGCTGTGATGCGCCTAGAAATACGATACAACGATTTTTCGTACGTGTGTTGCTTTCATTCATCAAACAATCCAATCAGCGAAGTCTTCTGTCGCTGCCTCACGCACAACCAGTCACATGTTTTCTGTCAAACAAAGTCGTCCAAGTGTTTTGTTGTGCTAAGTGCAATGCACGCGCGGTACTCATTCTTAAAGGTGGTCTTCAGGCGCCACAGTTTTGACCTGAATATTTATTTCGTTCGTGATGCGCTCCCGCAATTTCCAATAACGCAGTTTGATGTTGTTCAATAAATCAAAAACTTTCTAAATTTGGAGCAATGCCTGAATGCGCGAAATCAAAATGTAGTTGTTTATGTGGAACAATTAGTTATGGTAGTAAGGAATTAATCCCATTCAGGTAACCTAGTTTTCGCAAAAACTTCAGCAACTGAGGATTTTACAGGGTTGTCCATGAGACATATTTATCTGTCCCATTCCCATCCCATAGCAATTTATACCTGTCCCATCCCATGGGACGTTTCCTATGGGATTCCCATAAGAATGACATTCCCATGGACAAGCCTGGGATTTGATGAATCCCAGATTTTAAGACTACGTTTTTTTGGCACTCTTGACCTCCCTAATTTCCAGTCAAACTATTTCTGACTTTTTTTGAGGACACTTTCAATCATTTCCACTGCAAAATCGTACGTGTGCAGCGAAGCGCACATTATATAATAATTTTATATACAGTACAATGCCACCCTACGGCTGTTTTAGAGGGTAAATGTTATTTGACCGCAAAGAAGTTATTCACGTTTCGATCCGTATTGCCTTCGATGTCGTATCTTCCATAAAACGTGTTGCACTCTAAATCAAAATGAATTTTTGCTGTACAGCTATTTTTGCACAACATTTTGAATTAATAGGATTGACACACGGTCTACTCAGACGCACTGTTCGACACTACCAAAACATAAATCTTAAAGCATGTCTGCTGACTTTCAAGGGATCACAAAAAACTCAAAAAGTCTTTTCCAGAAGAAAACCAAACACGTTTATTTGAAAGAAAAGAAACAGTAATCTTTAACCTGAAAAAAAAACTGCAAAAACGCCATGCTGTGAAAAAAACTTACAGCTGCAGTCTTACCTCAGTGATGACAGTCAATGCATAGCTGCATGTAATGTCCTTCACTTGCGCACATGTTGATGGCGCTTGCGGAAAAATGTTTTGGTCTTCCTGTCTTTGTTGTGAGGAAAATCCTGAACCTCGTTGGTTTTTGTCTTTGTACTGGTCTCAACAGCTGTGAAATGATCGCGTGATCGAGAAAGATTTCTTCAACGGCATTCCGGGCGCTTGACGTCAGCAATGGCTGGATAAATCTTATCTCTGCCCATGGCCGTGTCTAACTGAGTTTTTTCAAGTAAAAGCGTCACGTTTGTGGTTTCAATTTTTGACTGACCATGTCAGTGTGGTACAGGTCAGCACCATTAACTCTCGTGGCATTCACCATCCCATAAAACAGTCAAAGGCCATCTCTTAGTCACTCCGCACGAATTTAAGAAGCAAAGTTGGTCGAAAGTGCCCATCCATCCTATTGTCTTGTTATAATACGTAATTTTATCCGCTTTTGTTGACTTTTTTTTATTTATGTAACGACAATTTTGCCACATGTTTTAGCCTGATAACTGTAATTTTGTCGTGTCACGAAGAGCTGATGTAAACAAAAATACAACAGAAAACCCGCTTTTCCATTTTTATGAATAACAACTTAGCAATGCATTCATGAAAGAAGGGTAACAAGCTTTTTGCCGACTTCTTTTTGAAACACTGGGTTAGCAGAATGGTGTTTTCATCCAAGCCAATCGTACACTGTCCACGCTGGAATCTTTTTTGTCTGTCATGTCTTATGTCATTTCTCTCTGGTTTTTCCGAATAGTGCCGGCACATGTCAATTGTCTTTTGTCCAGCAAATCCTTCACCAGAGGTACTGACGTGAAGCAATTATCCCCGGTTATATTTCTTTTCTGCAGGAATACTGCTTATACAACTTCATGGTAACATAATGACCTAAATCCATACCTCTTGGTGGTTGTGTCTTTCCNAATTGTGGCATGATATTTACATGTAACTGCTTTCAGAATCGCAGATCATCATGATTTTCAAGCCATACTTTTCCGGTTTGTTCAGTAGGCTACGTAATCCGAAAAGCACAACGTCTTCTAAACGCCAGCAACTGTTCATCTACCGTGAGAATCGTTCCTGGACGACAGCGCTCTCAGCAATTACTAATTAAAGCTTCCCAAATTTTGCTTATGATTCTTTCGTTCGTCCGTCCCTCGCTTCAGGGTGCA
>JGI24158J21664_10001374_pt1 | contig 27233 bp, 16 predicted proteins | sample Ectturendosymbi3_FD_21664 | JGI IMG/M metagenome (IMG submission 21664) | reverse complement strand
CCATGGACGAACCCATGTAGGCATTTCGGATGTAGCTAAATGCGGAAAAGTATCTTGGCCCACAAGCCAAATAAAAAGATATTTTTTACCGTAACATATGTCCAATAGTTTTCAACTATGCCCAACACATTTTTCCACGGGGGGCGAAAAATTTTGCACGGGGTCTTCGCCTCCTGGTTACGGGCCCGATCTTGACGTAAATCTATAGCTGATTTGAAGTTCAGTGAATAGTAAAAACTGTGAGACTTTTGGAGTTCTCTTCCAGGGCGAACATCTTCGGACGTTTTTATACCCACGCAGGCTTTACATAGAATACATGGAGTAAGAATCATTACAAATAATGGCTAACTTTACTGACGTTACTGGAAACGTTACTGGAAAGTTGTTCTCCAATGCCTGTGACCATATTACAAAATACAATAGCAACGCGCAATACAGAAGATAAGGACATCAAAGTAGAATTTTTTAACGTAAACCTGAAGATGTCTTTGTCGCAACCAGTTACCGACTCTTCCTTAAAAAGACTTTTGGAAAACGTTTTTTGCCCTAAACCGAGTTTTTCCATTTCTCGACTTGTGCCTAACGCACGTTGACAGTTTCGATCTACTTTTCATTTGTTCACATTAATTTTGTAAACTTTTCTTGACGATCATTGAATTTGCGATGAATTGTTGAAAACTTGCCTCAGCAACAAGAACTTGCGACACCATTATTTCACAGCATACACGGACTAAAAATGATCAGTGAAATCTGTAAATTGTAGATAACGTCAGATATCCTACACAACGTACGGGAACTGCAACGAACCTGCCACAGTATTTGCAAACAAACTGGCGCTTTGGCTTTTTAGTGCGACCTCCTTTTTTGCCACGCAGTTTGTTGTCTTTTAAGATGTCTTGAGCTTGCGTTGCCAGGGGTACTGCAGAGAAGAATGGATGCCAACGTGGAGGGAAAGGTGTTGCAGCGGTGTTGCCGGCAATCATTGCTCCAAGACTTACGGGACAGTCTTTGACAAACGGGTTTGCCATGAATGACCTGAAAACCACCATGCGCACCTTTTCAAAATACATTCTGAATGCTGTTGCTGGTGCGAAGGTTCACCTCGTAACGAATGTACCAGCGTATGTTTCAGTGGTGAAACTCAAATACAAATTGATTTTTATTGAAAACAACTTCTGTCCTAAACCTGTCTGCAACATTTCTGTTTCCCATATACTGAAACTATTGGTCGCAGTAAGCGAAGTAAACCACATGTTTGGTACGAAAAAAAGTGGAAATGATGAAAGGTCTTGTTTAACGGTCACACCAATTAAAACGAATTGCTAATGTGTTGTTTTTTTGATATTTGCACGTTTTGCGCTCTTGCTCTAACATGAACTTCACATCTCCTCTCCTGGGCTAAGGCGCAGGACATGGAACATGTAACCAAAAAACTTGACAACCTGGATGATATACGTTCAGAACTAATGCTTCTCAAATAGTTTGCTTTGAATGCAACCATAGCTGGACTTAAAAGTGGCTACGCAAACATGTGTGCTATGGTGTCTTTTGCTTTACAAGTTAGTGCAATAACAGTCCCCGGACATTTTCAATTACAGTTATCCCAAACCAAGCTAGGAGATGGCAAATACCAGGAGTCTCAAACACAAATTGTTCCGAGGGCCAAATGAGGACTTATAAAGTAACCCGAGAGCCGCATATAAGACTCTGACGCAACAAAGGCGATACCTGAACCTTACTAGAAACAGCTTTTACATCGGCTTTCCTGCAAAAGGTATCATGAGTTACAGGCAATTCATTTCTAGCCGTCTCTACGTTCATTTGAAAGGAACTTATTCAATCGCTGGCCAAGCTCTTAACACCGGTGAACAAACTAAATAACGTAAATGTTTGGCCTACTTATTTGAAAATTCCCAAAAAGCATCGAGGGCCGCAAAAAACGCCCTCGTGGGGCAGCGTATTTGAGACCTCTGGCTTAAATGGTACTTGGCACTTGCCCACAAGCAATTGTCACACAAACCTAATTCTGCTTTTTAAAATTGTCTAATTAAACAAGGCCGTGAGTGGGAGTTGGGTTACGAAACACATTTTTAAGGATATTTATTGAAAAAATTCATAGATCGCTAGATTTCCATATTTTCTTAATATTTTCTTCAAATATTTTTCGCAATATAAAATTTGTGTATTTTATTAAAACTTTTATAGATTGCTTAGATTTGTTCATTTTCATCAGCATAAACTAAGTTTTAGCTTTACCCTCAAGTTTAAAAAAAGGTTGAAGCAATTACCACCGGTAGTTACTGTAGGAAATAGGGCAACATTTCTAAAGGAATTTTATCTTACTGCCGAGGATTATTCTTACGTAGTATACGATGCTATGGAAGAGCAGTCTATGATCCTTGTTTAAAACTTTGCCTCAGCAGATCGTTTTGCGTAATTGAACATTTGGATACTTAATCTAAACAAAAATAGACCAGCTTGACATTTAGCATGACTGAACATCAAAAGCGTTATGATCACGCTTGCGGTTGTGAATTGCAGAACGTTCTTCGATTGATGAAAAGTGACATTTCTGTAATGATGCTTTCATGGCAGATTAATATTTACGATGTGCCTTCATTAAGAATGTTTGCAATAATTTCCTTTAAACAAAGATACCATGTGAATAAGTGAAAAAAATCTATAGCGTCTCTGTAGAAAACCTTTCATTTTCAACACTTGATAAATACGTATATCAAATCTACCTAATTCTTTCTGCTTGGATCAGCTTTTATAAATACCACACTGGAAAAAATATTAGATAAAAAGACAAAAGTCACAAAGTAAGCTTCCTCGCGTTTCAAGTTATACAACCTGAGCTATACAAAGTTTGATGCTGGCGATAATACTTCTGCATAGGAAAAGTGAAACTTGACTTTACCTTTTTGGTGCTGCTGCTGTTTCGTAGAGAGGTTGTGCTTGTTGCATTTTTAGGTACATATGTTTCAACAAAGTAAAGTAATGATCTTGCATGTGACCACTTGAAAGACCTGGCATACTGAAGTTTGGATAAATTACGGGGTGTGATTGATGCCCTCCTTTCAGTGGTGTGCAAATCTAAAAAAGCAAAAAATCTATGTAAAAGGAGAGACAGAAATTATATTTTAATTTTTCAAATAACAACTTAAGTTTCATAATGTTTACCATCTGTGGGAAAAGTTGTGAATCAAAGGGAAAGGCTGACTGGAAAGTTCCCGCATCGACTGGATGACTTGACGTTGATGAGAAAGCGCTGGAAGACGTGGACGGGAGCCCGAAGTCAGGTAAACTTTCTTGTTTTTCTAATCGCCATTTTCTTTCGCTGGAGCTTATATCTGTTTTCAGTAATAACAGCGCATCAGTTGCAAAAATTTAAAAACTGCTAGTTGAGGTTGTAAAGCAAAACGAAGCAAAATGTACCGCAGCGATGTCAGGCCCGCAGTTTAAAAAATTTGGCTCCCTGTCAGTAAACTGTTCGCCCCCCCTAATGCCCCTATCTAATTACGGGCCTGAGCGCTGTACGTACTTCAATTCGTCAACTTTGAAACCGCGCAAAGGCGAAGAGACGCCCGCTTACCTGGGTTAGAACTGACACAAAGCAAGATGCAAAAATCGGCGTGTTGGATTTCTTTAAACATTTTCGTTTGTGACATGCAAAGGACTAAGCCCCTCAACCACAAGAAACTAACCCGTTTTTTTCTCAAAGAAACATTAGGATAAGACTTGAGAAACAGTAACTACAAGTGCTGAAGCTACGCTTAATGTAATAAGTCACGAAGAAATATTTTTCTGTACCTACGACGCTTCAACCCATTGCTTAAGTTTAAGGTGACTTCATATTCAATAGCACTGCTTAATTTTTGAAAAAATTCGTAGAAGCAAGGGTGAGTTCTTCAACAACTTTAGGCAATTTTAGAAAAAGTCTGAAGAAACTTGTGTTGAATACCAACAGCAAAGCATTAAGCATGAAAACTCACCCAAAGACTCCAGTTCGTTTCTGCTGGGTTGTTCGCTACCACGGGTTTGGTCAGAAATAGAAGCAGCTAGTCTCCGAAAATCGAACTTGGGCAACACGTTTGACGTTGAAGCTGTAGTTGCAAATGACACTCATGAAACCAGACCCGTGATATGGTCATGTTCCCAGGTGCATTGTCGCTGTTTTTGTTTTTAAGAGGCCTACTGTATAATTTGAAATCCTTACCATAAGGTTGTGATATTCATCCTGTATCTATGGGCAGGATATAAGGCCAATATGTCTGCTATCATCTTTCTTTGTTACTTACATGCATTTTTAAGAAAAAAATAGCGTTTGCAGCTTACAAACAATTGACACATAAAAGTTAATACGTGACGATTTCGATTTCAGCTCCAGCGTTGGCTGTGTCACTAACAAACCACAGGAAGAGACAGAGCGGTCGCCCTTACAGCTAAGTTTGTACCTGTGCAACCGCCATATTTTTGCAACTTCGATGCTTCCGACGAATTTAAGCGGGATGACGATGCCATATCTTCGGTCGATAGCAGAATAGTTTTGTCCTTCACTGCGTCCTGGTTGCTTTTCATTCGCTTCGTGATATCAGTCGTTGAGCGGTGTTCAAACTTACGCTTTTCTTGCGTTGATTCTCTCCAGTTATTTTCAAAGCCTTCGACAATTTTCTTGCGGCTCGTCAGCGAGTCCGACACGTATTTTTCGCAACGCTCCATCTTTTTGGGATTTTTTGAAGAACCGTGAGAAAATATTTCCAAGTCTGGTTTGGGAGTCTCTGAAGTAATTTCACTCCCGCCGTTCTGCTTCATATTATAGCAGTTTAAGTTGCTGGTGTTTGGCCACTGGTTTTGCAATGTTTGTTGGTATAGGTGCTTGTTTTCATTGGATAAGAAACCGAAATGCGAAATTACAAACGGGTTGGGCAAGGGGTAGTGAGATAAGTTATGCAAAGTCTGGTTGCGTAGCCATAACGGGTCTATGGCTTTGCCAGTTCCAACTGGCGCTGGAGCATCAGGTTGTCGCTTAACTGACATTGCAGGCCAATCTGAGTAGAACTGCATGGCAGTCATTTCAACAAGTTTGTCAACTCTAAAAGTATTCTGAAAAAAGTGAAAAAAATCAATGTTTTAGTGTGTTGCAAGAAACAAGTGGCATTGCTTGCTTTGACTTTATAAATAAAGTTTGCATGATCATATTTTTAATCGTAACAAAGCGTTTTGTGGCGAACTCTGCCCACTTAACACAACACTGTACTTTTCTTTGTGCGACAATAGTATCACCACATATCTTTCGATTTGTTCTTTTCGAAAGCATATGATGCAGTTTTTCTACCTTACTTTTTGCCACAGAAGTCTACAAAATTGTTTTAACTGAGTGTTTGCAAGAAGATTGCCCGACTGAAGAACCACTTCTTCATATGTAAAACGCTGAAATTGCAACACTCCCATTTGTTATTGTTACGGGGTATTTACTTGAAAAGAGGCATATCGTACAGTTTTAAATGTGGCTCTAAATAGTGTGTAATACACAATTGAAACGTTTACGAAGATTCGACGTATACTCAGTTGGCGAAAACACTACAGGGTGGTCAGACTGAGCATTCCTTGCGCGAATTGCCGAAGACACCTTCAGAACAAATGTAACACTTTAGTTTATGCATTGCCAGTGTGTTGCGTTGCAAGTGGTATTTTGCAAAATGAGGGTGCCTAAAAATAGACTGGAAACCAAGCGCAACTGACTGGTGACGAGGTACCCGGCGGAACACCCAGGCGAGTCAAAAAAAGAATAGGAAGATAATAAATAGCAAGGCTCTCACTATCTCTCATTTATTTAAGGTGTTAAATATAATGTAATCTAATAGGCTCCAATGAAGTAGTTTCGTTTAAAACGAAACAAACATCTTCAACCTCAACTTCTTAGTTTAAATATGCCTATGGTAACGTCTGTCCAAAGGCTGCACTTTACGAAGAGACATGTTTTAACTCTTCTGTCTGCGGCAGAATGGGGTGGTTCTTCGCAGAAATTTAGGTGCTGTTGAATCGAGTAAAAATCAACATCAAAATTGAACAGTGCGGCGGGGTGCGTGTAGTTGTGTGGCCATATTTTCCACAACGTTAAACAAATGGAGAGTTAAAATAATCAGGTTGCTGCACGAATGTTGACCAATATTGCATAAAGCTGTGCCCACTTTTTTACATTATTTATCGAGGAAATATTCTGCCCTTTTGCAAAAATTTTCAGGTGATGGTCATGTCTTGTCTTGGGCTTAAACAACTGAAAGGGAGGCTTCAGCACAAATAATAATGCCAAGCACGCACACCTACGCTTCAGCTATATTACGGTAGAGACAAAGGTCTCAATTGTCCTGCCTGCGCTAAGTACCTCACTTTTCCAAACAATTGCTAGTAAGCAATACGTCAAGCGTTGTTTCAAGAACTACTGTAACAATAAACGATTCTAGCTTATAGTACATTGTCTGGGCGAAATTGTAAAATCGAATTTAGTTATCAGAAGTAAATCGCGATTGCGAAAGACACCACTAAAATTGCTGTAATTGGAACATTCTCCTCCAACAAGCGTACAATAAATTGAGGGTAAAAACTTAATTGCTTTATATTTTCCTTAATATTTCACAAACGTTGCTAATCTGATCATGTTTTCATTGTTAGTTAAGAGTTTTTTCTTGCCTAATTTAATTTCTTCTCCGATTTTTTACGTATTTAGCAACTTAATAATGATGGCATTGCTGCATTTTTGTAACAATAAAAACGTTTCTAACTGCCGAAACGGTTGCACCAAGCGCTTTAGTGAAATTGGGAATATCTATCTCATTCCAACGTCAGTTTTCTAAGCCCTGTTCACGTTTGCAAACGAAAGGTTACTTCTCGTAAAATCAGGTGATTAACCATCGTTGCTTCCCCTGTAACTAGGGTATTAACGGTCGTAGAACGTCACCCGTTTTTGATTTATCATTGATGGGGTTCAAAGGTCTCTTTCAAAGAATATTGCCGAATTTGATTTTTGCAATTCATTTCAGCTTTTATCGTAAATTTAGTTCAGTAAATCATGACTCGTGGATTAGTTAAAAATTCCTGGCACGAGCTAACATACTAAGACTGTCCGGGTTGAGACATTTTCGCATTTCTTGCGGTTATCTAAATTGTGTTGTTTAAATCATTGTTTTCGTGAAGGTTTCACTTTAAAAACTGCCTGTGTTTCATTTTTTATTCCGGTCAAAGAAAACTGTAATTCCCTCGCGAGTGACAGCTCCACAGCGGTTTGTGGGTTGTGATTAAATAACCCTTTCAAACCAACAATTGCACTTACGAGTAGTTTGTAGTTTGCATGGGAATCGTAAACCTCAAACACAATATTTGACCTGTGTTTTGGACGATTTTTGTTCGCATTTTTATAAATAATGATCTATATTCACCCCCTGAAATTTGTGTTGCAGTACACTGCGGGATATTTTTAACTTCACTGCACTTTTATTACGCTGCTTTTGTGATAAAAAAAGAATAAAAACCAGAACAGCCAATAGTTACGAGTCCCGGAACCGGCCGAAGTTCGCGTGAGAATCGATTGCTTTTACGCAACCGTTGGAGAGCAAATTTGCTCTTGAATGCTTCTGGCCAACCGTTTTTTCTCTTCGCGGCCACGCAGTAGTCGGACCTTGCGCCGCCACCCTGATGGCTACCGCTACCGACCCTGCCTTCTCTAAACAAGACACCGCTCGTAACAAACACGATGCTTGGCTTCCATGCGCAACTCCTGTTTTACTGCTGATTATTTACGGTTGGTGGGCAGCACAAGCAAACCGCTGAACGGCAGGATCGACAATTTATGAGTATTTTTACGGGATACCTCAGCTCCGTTTACGGCAGAATCATCAATCGTCTCGCGAACTAGCATTAAATTTGTCATCAGGACAACATTAACCTGATAGTCGGCTTGTAAAATATGCGGATCGGCTTGGAAAGTTTGCGTTTGCATAGCGAAACGACCCCTACTTCTGTGCCTACCGCTGTGAGGGCAGAAATACTGACAGAGGTCAGTGATTCTGCATCAACAGACTGCAGATACTATAGGATGTTTGCCGACGAAGCAACTCTAGAGCCAAGAATCACAGCGCTTATAAAAATAGTTGAACTTGTGCTTAATATTCGATTTCCGATCATAAAAAGTTTGTTTTCTGTGGATTGCACGTTCCAAAAACTTAATCAGTAAGCTTTTCCATGGATGAAACGTCAAAAAGACCATTCAAATACAACTTGTTTTGTGTGCACAAGCTTTTTCTTAAAACTTCAATTTCAAACTAGTACTTCTGACAGCATAAGCATGGCCTAGGAACGACTACTAAGCACACAATACGAAGAAACGTTATTTTTCCGAGTATTGCAAGGGATATTATTTTAGCATTGTGTTTGATGAAAATGCAAACGGGAATATTTGCTGGAATAGGATAAGAACTTTTGTTCTATTTCACACGCGATAAATTGCCATTTTATGACAATGACCTGAATAAAACCGGAGTTTATGAAAACTGTGTTCTTTAAAATTTTTTCAAAAATATCACTTCATCATCATTTTCATTTTAAGGGATAACGCTTTTCACAAAATCAAATAGGTCTTTTGTCGAGATTTTAGCATCATTGCGATGAAGTGCAATAGATCAATTTATTAGCTTTTTTCAGACGTAACACAACTTCCTATTTTCGAAACTTTGGGAGGTCCATAACATGATTGCATGTTACGCCATGGACACAGCGATCGCATTTTCTAACACAAGTCCAGATACACCAGCACGGAGATTAAGTCTGTCGTGATCGGCATCGCTTGAACACAAAGGTTGAATTTATGTTTTAAACGCCGGGAATGCCAACATTGCTAAGCTAGTACGGTTTTCCTTAATTCATTTGTTTCCATAATCCAATTTCGTTGCGTGTAAATTCTGTGAAACATTCTTACGCTAGAAAATTTTGTTTCGCTTTTGTTATGCGTTTCATGATCAACAAATCTCTGCCCAAGTCATATGGCACGTTCCGGTTTTGTATATAGCGAAAAAAATGAATTTCCAAATTGTCAACGTTTATGGTTTCATCAGTGAAAAAGTCACTTACAGTAACAAAAGTTCTGACAAAAAAACGAGTGGCCAGGTGTCAATTACTGTAAAAAGATTTTTGAAGCGCATTTACTGCGCACGTTTTTCCACCTCGCTTATCGAAAGTAACATAAGAGTTTCCATAAATGGCGGCACTAAATTGATGTGTCAAAATTCATGTATATTGCCGGTGTGACTGTGAGCAACTAGTAGCGGCTCATGTGCACCTGACAATTCCCGAAGTCCAACATGTTTGTTTGGAACCGTCCACAGAAAGAAAAGCATAGAGCAATATCTGTAACAGTTGAGAATATTTCAACATATGTAGCCAAGCAAACAACTGCGGTGATATTTTTACTTCAGGTGTGCTGTCGGTGAACTTCAGTTTGCTTGATTCGAAACATACGTGACCTTGCGTCGTCAGTTTTTGTGTTGCAACGATGCTAGCATATAAATGATTGTTATTTGGTAAGTTTAACTTAAATTTGTTTAATTATATTTGTTTTTACCATGTCACAACAAAATTTTGGTTTCTTAATATACGATAGCAAAGTGTTGATCACCAATTTCATGTCTTCTGCTGAGCCCCAAATCCTGTTTTCCAAGCAGGTCTGTTTATTGTTTCACTGATAAATAAAGAAACGCAATTGAACAATCTTAAATTAACCCACCAAAAACAACTCAAGATTTACATTTGCCGATTGCTGCACTACTTTAAAGTCCAAGCGCTTCGGTCGAACTACCTCAGTTGTCCCTACAAACTTGCTCTACCTCTGATGATTAAAAATAGATTTTGCCAATAACCTATTGCCAATGCGCAATACTTTTGCGCTGTGTCAGATATTCTTCTGTAGAAGATCAATGAAAGAAATTTGCAAATACAAAAGTGATATATATATATATATATCTATTGATATATAAAAAAAAAAAACATTCATATAAAGTTGGCAGAAGAGAGAAATTTTACTGGGAAAAGAGTTTTTGACATTTGATATTCAAATTAGAATGTTTCATCATAATCGTACATTGTTATGGGTGTACAGGCACATTAACATGATTACCACAAAAATAATGAACCCCAGTCTTTTTGTGACTCAACACATCAGTGCTTAACACTATTTAAGCATGACATTTGATAAATTTAATCACAAGCACAATAAATCCGGTAAATAGCAAAACATTTATTATTTTCGAAAACCGTTTAAGTTGCCATGTAGGTGCAAATCTACAATAACGACGAATGTCAGAGTTCAAAGGTTTTTCTAAAAATTACATCGAAGTGATTTATCATCTTTTTATTGGTCAGTTCCGGTTTAAAATAACAATTCAAGGAAATTCAAGGAGACTATTGAGGGAAAAAACACCAACACCAGCTACGAATAAAATACCCACAGATGTGTTCACTGTTCAGCAAAGTAATTATTAAGTCATATATTAAGATTTTATGAAACTTTTTTATAAACCGAATGTAAATCATTTCTTGAAAGTACCTTTTCAAAAATACTGAGCATTCTTCATAGCTGCGTCCTTGAAAACAAATGTGAAAATTCCTAATGTTAATTGGGAGAAATTTAATTTTCAAAAATGGTACATAAATAACTTAATATCAATAACTGTACAAATCAATACGTTTAAATATAAATCGCTGGTATAAACAACTTTTTTCTTTTGTGGTTTAACTTAACACAACAAAATTTATTGTATTATTGGAAAGAGTTTTTGTCTTTTCTCCATCCATTTGCGAAGCCACAACACAATCTTCTTATTTTTGCTTAAGCGCCTCTACACAATGCTTCTGGTGCATTTAGTAGAAGTGGTTTCAATATACTTATGTTGAAAAACTGTGTAAAAACCATTGAGAAATCTTTATGTATCATTGAAGGTTGTTTATCGCTAATAATTCTATCTTCCAGTGAGCTTTCAAAATGTTTATTTTTACAAGAAAGTTACTGGCCTAATCTTTTATATTTATTTGTCATATTATCGAATTCTTAGCCTAAAACCAGTACTGGATTTTTAAAATAAGTTGGAAAAAATTTTTAAAGTGAAGATTTCCATGATTTGGCGAGAATCATTTAAATATTTTTCAAAAAACAAAGCTACAAATATTTTGCAAAAATCAAGTGAAACTTTACAAAGTTTTGTTAAGATGCTGTAAACATAATTTTTCAATTTTTAGATCAAGGCATCAACACTTATATTTTACGATATTGCGAGTAAATTTCCTCCATATGATCGTGGTCACAGTACAAAGGTTAACAGGGAAAATGTGACAATGCAAGCTTCAGGTTTCAACAGCCTGTATCTAATTTCAAGTCATGTTGCACTTTTGCGTCAAGTGAATTCACAAATATTCTTGTCACAAAAGCTTTCAGTGAAAGTTCAAAAGCAAGGTCTTAGGTCTTGCACTCCTGCCACAAATCTTTTCCATTAACACTACCTTGCATCAACCATTTGCAAACAGTGCCAGAAAGGAAAGAAAAACACTCTCAAATTATGTGAAATATTGTGAGTAAATCACTGCCTTCATACGAACGATTAAACATGCACCACATCCAACTTTGCTCCTCTTNGGCTGCATGTCAGCTAAACGCACANGTCATAGTGCGCGGCAAGCAGCGAATATGGCGCTGGCGCTGCAGCCGACCTATACGCCTACTGCCCGCAAAACTAGTGTCTTTATGGTGGTCCGTGGCTAAAAGCGAGGATAAACAGAGGGAGTCACACACATGACGAAGATGTCAAACAACGTGTGCTTGGTATTAGCGATAATTACGCACCGAATAATGAACTGCCACAAGCGAGTGAGTATTTACTCAACTCCGTCGCCTCTTACTCGAGCTTTCCGATTGTAAATTAAGTGGCTCTTCTTCTGATAGGCGCAGTAGCAGTAGGAGCTTCTGGGATGGTTTGGAACCAAAAGGCACCCATCTGTACGCCAAATTTTTGCCTAATAATTTTTTCTTTGGGTAGTGAATCGTTATCAAGTACTGTAATCCGAAAATCATCAACATCCTCTGAATATAAACAACTAAGAAAACTTAATGCTACCTTGTGCTTCACAAGTTTGTATTTAAAAGTAGATTTGTATGAGTTTTACAGCGATAAAACAAATAGTACATTCGCGTTAATCAAAAACTGTCAACCAGCTCATACTGTATTACCGAACAAAAGTTCTCTGAAATACCTGTTGATAATTGTGAGGTAGTGCAGCACTTTTGCATAAAACAACAGTTTAGTAAACATTTAAAATTCAACTCTGGCTTTGAAATTTAAAGTCTCCAGATGCTCTCACATTTTTTCGCAACTCAAAAATTTTTAAACTTAACATTTGCAGAACTTAATTAATGTGTGTATTAATCCAAGAATTTAGGAGAGCAGACGTAAACGTGGCTACGTCACGTGAATGACATGCATTGTGATATCGTTTGAGTGGTTCTCAATCTTTCATGGTTTGCGACCCCCTTCCAAAGATCCTCAACATTTGTGGCCTCCTGCTCATCAGCAGGGCTTTACAATATCACGACAGAGGCATTTAGTAAAGGCCTTTGTTCGTGGCCCCCGGAGAACCGCTCCTTGTCTCCTAAGGGGGCCAAGGGCTCCGGTTGAGAAACCCTGGTTTGAGAAAAAACTTTTGCAGCCACAGACTAAAAAATTAACATTTCAACGCCTCCATAAGGATGAGTCGGTGACGCAAATACTTGGTTAAAACAAAATATTACTTCTGCAGAACTGCGTGTACTTACAAAACCTGTATAAATATATAAATTCTGAATCAATTCGGAGTGAAAATATTTGTTGAAAGTATTTTGCTATTTTGATTCTGGGCAACTGATGATTCAATTAAAACTATTTGCCAAGTGAAATGCACTCGAATTCGAACCTCGTGTACAAACTTGATTTTTAAACTCCCAAAGACTATTCAGGTCTCTGTCTAAAAGAACTCCATCTTTTCTGCGTTAATTTCTTGGTCGAATTAAAATTACCTCCAACCACGGGTGGGGCGAAACGAAACCGTCGAATGACCTCCCAGCGAGCAGGATGCAAGATCATCAATAATTTGACTGAAAATTAAACGTTCGGCTTGTCAGGTTAAGACGGCCACATTATAAAATAAATACGACACATATTTCTTTTTGTATTTATTCTCGCTGTTTTCGAGAAATGACAAACCTATCTCGATTGACGTGGCGCGCGCGTTGCTTTGTTGCGTCACAAGCGACGCCGATCAAACGGCGCAGAACGGTGGCCGATCCCCCCGCTTTCGGAAGCGTGGTGTTTGTACTACCTGAGTGAAGTGGTCGGCGCTTGCCAGTGGATAAGGCTTCAGCAGGCACGGCACGATAAGCTGTTTCCGGTCGGCTTGTGCGTTGCTGTCCTCCCAGCGACCTTTGCTTCACACCTGCCTAGGTCGCGGCCCAAGCTCAAAGAATATAAAACGTTGAAATTGGCCGGTCACATCAACCCTCTGACAGCAACCGTTGATTTTTCAGGTTTTTTGTTGTTTAGGACAAGACAATGTACAGAAGAGGATAAAAAGTTCGTTTCCCAAACAAATTAGAGCTGGCCAACTGTTGGACCGCCTTACGTTTCGGTGTATGACATCATTGCATCGTTTGTTGTCACTTTTAAGGCTCGTTGTGTCCAGTTGGAAAAAATACTAATATTGAAAGATGCATCGCTTACGGCAAGATCAAGCTCGAATCCTCACCACTCTCAAAACGAGGCCACGACAAAGGTTTACTGACAGCTAAAAGTTGAAATTTGTAATTTCAAGGAAAACGGTGCTGTTAGCAAAAGGAAGCTTACATTTTCAAAGATGGCTGTAGTTGACCTAAATCCCACAAGGCTCGCAATTAGCGCAAGCATCAATTACATCTCTGAATCGTGTACATCACCCTCCAACAAAGTTGTGACGCGAACCTTTTAGTTGCTAGATTATATTATCAAAAGCGATGTGTCATGCCAGCGAGCGGTCGCTCTTTGGCACACTCTAGATAGATTTCATTAGCGGCAACAACACTGCTTGCCCTGTGCGTGGGCAGGCTCTAAAACGCCAGGCATATCCGCTCCTTGATAATCTGTTATCTAAGTCATATCATCAACGTCCGGCTGGCTTTGACGCGAATCACTCCCGCCTGCAACAAAGCATTCGTATTGACCGAGCAAATAGAAGACATGGTGCAACCAAACTGAACAAAGAAATTGCTGAAAAGCTCCAAAATCTTGAAATGTGGGCCTGCTGCTTCTTTAGTTTATGTAAGTCATTTTTTTGTTTGTCATAATAGGTCGTTAACCGATTACCTGAAAGGTGAGCCAGGATGGTTGCTGCCTACTGAAGATGTGAATGGATTTTATCAAGTATCATCCGTAACACAAACGTTGTCAAATCGAACAAATAGACAGCCAGAAGGAAAAAACAATATGGTCTTTAAAATGTTTTCCATCCGTTATTTGACAACTCAGAGAAAACGAGAATTTGCCACAGTTTTTTTTTCAGTTTGTTTTACTATGTCTTAGTTTCATCAATAAGCCCTGAAGTGACAAGTCGTATTTCTGCATAAAATATGAAGCGACAGATGATTCATATCACTATTTTTCATCATCGACCATACTCTACTACCATGTGTTTTGTTTGATTATTTGATACACCATGACCTGTACTTTGCTACCATGTGCTTTTGACCAATTTAATCAAAGCATAACTTAAGGAAAACTTTAAATTTCTTTGACGAATTTTTCCGATATCGTCAAAACCTTTCGCCAGTTTCACTTGAGATGCTGCTAGCCATGAATAATAGTCGATGCTGCAGTATCTCATGCTGATAAATTAGACTTTTGACTCCAGGCGAGCTCCTTTATCTGGCAAAGATGCTTTTTGATATTCTGATCATTTTTGACAGTATCTGATACTGATAAGTTTTGACTTTTGGCCCGAGGTGAATTCCTTCTCGCCATCTAACTCAGCAAACAACTTTGTGATCAACTATGTGAAAGAAAAAGGGCAGAATCTCTCGAATCTCTCTTTTGAAAGCATTTACCCTGGTTTTGTAAGGATATTTGCCTGAAGATGAAATGCAAAAAACAGCACAGAGTAAGTTTTGTCTTGGGTGTGTACCTCCGAGTTTGGCGACGGCGTTGCAACGCAAAATTAAGACAGTTACCGTAGTTTACAACTCGATAACGCCGTCATGAGATGTGTGCATGAGCCATTAAAACGCTAACGCGTCTTGTACAAGCTGTCATGTTCGTGAGGTGGAGTCTACACAGGTCGGATTTGGAGTGATCCCAAACTCAATGAAAATGTTAAGTTTTAGTTCATATCCTAAAAATTTCAATCCCTGTAGGTTTTTTTTTACGGTCACGGTCATTTTTCTTGCGTAGAGTCTACAGAGTTCTCGTCCAAATCAATTACTGTGCGATCACAAACCAGATCCAATTTATAGCATGTAGCCATAGGATTGTTATGCTCGAATCGTTACCTCGTCAAAGTGTTCGCTGTGTTTGTCTTGTCGCTTTTCGTACTATGTTTGTGAAAGCGTTTTTACCCTCGAACTGCCATTAATGGCTAGCCATTTCAGGGCAAGTGTTTGGCTTATTTGTGCGAGTGTACATTACGTGCACACTGTTCTGTGCATCTGAAGACAACTAAAATGACTTAGTTATACCGTGAAGAATATAGTGTTCACTTTCGATGAAACGTGACAATTATTTGTGCACCTTGTGACAGCTCATCGCTAACAAACAAAGAGAGCAAAGGCTTGTAGCAATTCTCCTGTACTTCGGCTTGGCTGTCGCTGACCTCTGTCATCCTGGATGCTTGGGCGATATGCAAAAAAGCCACAATAAAAGCCTTTTGATTCAGATGCAAGGCCACCTCTCCATCTTACCACTTCTGAAACATGAATGTTGCTATTTTATAAACACGAAGAACGTACGCCCACTAGCACACAACATGATCTTACAATCATTTTACTTATACCGCCATTATTCCACACAATAAATAAGGGAATACTCATCTAAATTGCTGTAAAGTTATGCTTTGCCGCCAGAAGCAAAACGCCTAATGAGGCAGCAGTAGCAAATTCTTGGCAAAAGCACCATAAAATTCATATTGCACGGTATTTCTTATTTTTAAGCAGGAAGCGATGCGTTTGTGCAAGGCTGGCATAAAACAGGATTTTGCATGTGCTTCATATTGTATATGCACAGCGGCGAAACAATGTTTTAAAAGCAGCAAATTTCAGCGTAAGAAAACTACGGAAACTCCATTTTGTTCGGTTAATCAATTTACAAATTCACAGCAATCACAACTTGCCGCGACCTCATAAATTTGAAAAATCACTTGAAACAGCAAAACATAGGTGTGGGAGAAGGCAATTTTTTTGGGGGTGCAAAGGATATTTTGCCCAAAGTCCCCAAAATTTGCAAAACTTTCATGCGACAAACTTTCTTCCTAAACTTTTTCTGTAGCTGATGGTACATTTTATTTTCTTCTAGCAAGCTTCCATATATTTGAAAATAGAAAAATTTGGCACTTTAAATTTGGTTCTTAACAACCCGTCTGAAAAAAGTACGCTAGGCTGTGCAAAACATTGTCATAACCCAGCTGCTGGCTCAGTATTCTTGAGCACTTGCTTCACTGTTCAGACGTTTGGCGTTCCATTCATAATCCAGCATTTGCTGTTAGCAAGGAACCTCAAACCAAGCTGAGGTATAAGCCTAAAGCTGCTTTCTTCTCTGAAGACATATATGTGGCATGTATCATATTATTTATATTACGACTGTGCCGTGAGTCTTACAACATTGTGTGTTCAACTGCACATATATGCATCATGCAACAAAATACATGGCAAAATGTGTTCATCGAAACACTTTAGTGAAAACAAAAGCTTTTCTGTACTTGCCTAGCATGGAGTCTACTAATATGAAGTAGGTTCACTATACTCCATTACCTCAGTGTACAAACACTAAAAAATATAAATGAAATGTCTTCTTTTGCCAAATTTTCAAGTGAGTCAGTTGCTCATCAACTCTCACAGAGTGAGCCAGAAATTTTGATAGGGGGAGGGGGGGCAAACAACAACAAAGTGTCAACATTAAAATAAATAATGCCCCTTGATTTTAAAACGTCATCCACAAATTGTGCCTATTTCTGGCACTTCTTATTCTGAATAATTATATTTATATTTAAGCCGACAAAGAGGAAGTCTGCTTTCATTGAATTGACAAGTTTTAAAAGTTTGTTTTTAAGTAAAGTTCCAAGTTTCTACGTTGGATGAAAGCCAACATTTGCTCGTAAAACTTTCTTGTGAAAGCGCTTGTGAAAACCTTGATGCTATAAGTGCAAGATCTGCACTATGTTTTTTTGCAGCCAATATTGCAGTTGAGCAAGAAGTCATCGCGGCCGCCATTGTGATTGCGGTTGGTTTGTTTGCACGACACGCGCTTCTGATTTACAAAACACAAAGAAGGGTGGAGAAGGGTCAAAATATGGGTCGCGCAGAGGTGATCCAAACCTGGGTTGTGTATTTAACTGTGTTTTCAACGTTACCACTGCTTGCCTGTGTCTGTCTATATAGCGTGGGCACTTGAGAAAAGAGTAGATTGCTGACATTGAAAACGAACTTAGCAACTTGCTGCCAAAATTCATCCATACAATCATTTTCTTCATACGTTGTTTGAGGCTTGGATCGAGAGGTGTTCACCAAACTCAGATTTTGGACGCGCTCAAAAAAGTTTGGGAAGCGCTGATCTAGCCATGCTACCGTAAGGGGTTGGGTCTTTTTTCAAATCCAGTAGTGTTTAAATAACAAAATTTAATCGACTGGGAAAAAATTCAATTCAGTTTCATTTTGGTCACATGCGTTTTATGATCGAGAAAACAGATTATCTGTAAGTAATGGCAGTGTCAATGCCCCAACAAACACTTACAAAATAAATAGCATCTTTCTACTTTCGTTAGATTTTGTTGCTGACTCTTTGCGCTGTAGCTGAATAATTTCGAATTTACCGTAGGATAGGGCGGCAGTTAACATCAGATGAAAGTTGAAACATTTTCAGCCTATGCACAGGTGGGTTTCTGAATACTTGACAAAACTGTTTTTTTATTTGGCGGCAAGGTAATCGGAGACCATTGATAAAACCGTTGAGGCTATAATCGTGATTAAACCGTCACAGTACGCCTACATGATTAATCAACACAAATAATTATCTAGAATAAATGCTATTGTTGCTAAACAGTGTCTATGCCTGGCCTAACTGTGTAAAAAAGACTTTGAAAATGGATTACTTCTTAGCCAAGGCTTGTGCTTCATGGCATCTAAAACACATATCACTGTTATATTCACGCATTTAGTTTTAAAATTGTCAAAAACAAAAATTTACTATGTTCATGTAAGACTATACTGCAGACAAGGGTACGTTATACAGTATCTGTAGCACACCAGAGTTATCAGAGAGGAATTTTTGCGATGCTCTTGAAATAAAGTTTAGATCACATCACCATTAGGTGGGCATAGGCGTCGGGAGAGGGGAGTAGGGGATTTTTTGAAATTTACATTTTCATATAAAATTTTTAGCAAAAAAAGGTTGTTTTCTTAGTTTCTAGAGGGAAAAACGAAATTTCACAACTTTTGGGCCACCTGAAAAAATTTTTTGGTTGCCCCTGGAAAGATCCCATGTTGCCCTCCCCTGGAAAGATCCTTCCGACGCCCATGTAGGTGGCTACAGTAAGTTGGCGCACCAGAAACACCTGCGAAAGCGTTACTCCTTGTTTTACTTTCGGTTAGTGATTACAAGTGCGTATATGCAAGTTTGTATTTCATTATCAACAACTTCCACACGGAGCTTAAACCTCAGGTGAAGGTCAGCCACGGCATGAATTCTCCAGCATTTACACTATACGCAACATTTGATAAATCATGGTCAGTTTGTAACCATAGCGCCTTGATCAGGTTCGATTAAAAGCTGAAGTAGGATAGGTTCTTTGAGAAGTTTCGTTAATTTGCACTGAAGTATTGCTTTGGCTTGCACACCAAAAGCTTGATTAACCTGAAAATTGTTGGTTCTACTTTTGGAATTGGGGGGGCAATTGCCCCCATTGCCCCCCCCTTGCTACGTGCCTGCACAGAGTAAAACATGAGGTTACTAGAAAGAGTTTATTGATTCGCATGTTTTTTCTATGACATAACAAACCTTTATTTATACACTCAATAACGAAGTACAATTTCATTAATATTGTCAAAAAATGTCGAAACATATAATTTCATTAATATTGTTAAAATATGTCGAAACTTCTTTGCACACATTTTTTTTGAGATTTTGCCCAAATTTTTGACAAATCAAAACTTTTAGGGGTGCGCTTGCACCCCTTGCACACCCAACTGCTACATCATTGCAGCAAAAGATAATTCGTAAAAAACAAAAGATCTGTGAACGACGATTGCTAGGGAAAACGCATAACTTGCTGCCCGGGTGTTTTAAACCAATCAGCGATTTTGCACAATGAACTTTGCCCTTTCTGCGTCAGCGCAATGCAAAATATTTTTTTATGTAAATTTTAATGCTCTGCTCTTGTATACCGCTGCAATCATAGTCAAATATTATTTGAAACGTTCTGTATCAAAATTGTCGCAGGTCACTCACTGTTAAGTCAATTGTGCAAGTCGGCGCTGCCGAACACGAGAAACTGGCGGGCTCTTTTCCAGCAGCAATTGCGAACACAGAAAAATCATAAAACCACTAAGCAATTAGAAACGCAGCCAAGGACATGACTGAAGCTGACGTGGTCAAATTTATCCGATAGAAAAAATCCTAATTGTAATCTCTACCTTGAAGAGCAAATAGCGCATTAGGCTGCCTAAGGTGGTAATTAAGCCACGGTAAGTGGACCATCCCCCACTTGTGAGGTCTCAGCCCCTTTATTAGATGACTTCCATGAATTATTTTAATGTTCGCGACCAGGCTCTCAACCGAGGCAAGAACGCGGAATATTTGCCGAAGCACTGGTTACCTATTGTTAAATTTTCAAATCGCGGCAGCCAATTATCGCCACGACACGCAGACCGCACCACGGCCGCCACGGACAATGCTGCTCGTTTCAGACTCTCTGTCCGCAAACAGTGTCATTCAATTTGCACCTGTCAATCAGGAAAAAATGGGAGGAGCTATTTCCGGGCTACCGGACGGACGCGAACGGCTAAAGGGTCGAGGACCCGACTCGCTTTGTCCTGGTAGGTAACCGCGTACGACTCAACGGCAAAATTGTCCGGTGTCGATGAGGCTATATGTTGACTGTGCGGCAGGACAGATATATTGCTAACAGAGCATCGACTGACAGTATATACACCGTAATGGAAACCAAACAGTGTCATTTCGCTGAGAACCAAAATCTGTCACGCACGCCACACAATGTGATAATGGTTTTACGACACTCTCCCCCTGTTTTTCTTTCCATAACAGGTTGACAGTTGTCAAAGCTAACAACTTATTACATAAAATCGATGGAAAGAGACATGACAACGGAATAAAGCGCTTGTCAGTTACACACAAAGCGCTTGTCAATTACACACAACAACACACAACTTGTGTGTAATTGACAAGCGCTTTGCAAAAAGCTATTCTGAAAAACAGCTGTAGGACAGAAATTCGACTGGGCCACAACTGATGAAACGAGAATCTAAAAACTTTTCTGAGTGCTGTTTAACAATGCAACTTTACTCTCTGAACGAAAGTAAATGTGTGTATGCCTCCAGAAACATTTACTTGCTTGGATATCGCATATTCAAAGGAATCTTGCAGCCCGATCCTGGTCGCGTGAAACCAGCATTAGACATGCCCGTCCCACGCAACGCTAAAGAGCTGCAGCGCATGTTGGGGATGTTCTCCTACCACGCGAAATGGATCCCTCATTGTTCCGAAAAAAGTCAAACCATTGATTGCATCGAATAAAAATTTCCTTTGAATGATGAAGCATTGCATGTTTTAACTACGTTGAAGACATATCTTTCTTCATCCACCCTTGGAGTGATTGACGAGGATCTTCCATTTACCTTGGACACTGACGCGTCTGAAAATACTATCTCGCGACATTGAATCAATAAGAATATCCTCCGGTAGCGTTTTTCTCAAGAATGTTGAACAAACGCGAGTTGCACTTTTCGAGCGTTCAAAAAGAAGCCTAAGTTTTTGCTTTATTTCCTTCACCAGGATGTATAGATGAGGCGGAATGTTGACCAAACTCTACTGCATACAGGCTGTATATTGAGCAAACGCATCAATTTTTTAATTGAAAAGGGTTCAAAATGGTGAAGTATTTTTGTTTGGTGACATAGCTGATGCAAAATTTTAACTGTTCAAAATCTAGACATACGGTTTATTCCCCAAAATTGTTTCGTAATAATTTCAAGGATTTCTTTTTCTTCTTTTCACCTATTTGCATTTTTACCAATCATTTGCCTGCAACTCAAAGTGAATTTTTAAATTTTTTGATATTAACCTAGTACCAATACATAATAACTCTTCATGTTTTTTGCTTTTTTGAGAGTTATGCACGAGAATTTTGACAGTATTTAAGTACCGGAATTGGAAAGAAGTAAGTTTCATTCAACATTTTTCTGTGAAAAAACGAAATTTCTTCTCCATACACGAACACGTCCCTTCTGCTACATCACACTTGGATTTTCTGGACTTAGGTTTATGGATCATAGCCGGTGACAAATTTTAATAAATTTGCATTACTCCAATCAAAGACGTAAACGTTCAGAGAAAAAGTAACAGAGTCCGTTCCTGAAAGCAGTTCGATCTACAAGATCTTGTCGCTTCAGAAGGTGCGTTTGTTGGGATGGCACGATATGGTCTGATCGAAATTTCAAATAGTGACAAAGTTGGTTTCACTTGAGCTTGGCAGCGAACTGGCATTCACGAGCATGGGTGTCGGAACTTTTTTCAAAGCGAGGGGGCACAAGCTTACGTCAAAAATCTATAAAACATTTTTGTGGTTTGAATTGGCAACTGTGATGTCAAAAACATTGAAATATGATGTCATTACCTATACACCATATGAAGGTCTAAATTACACTATTTTAGATCAAATTAAACCACTATGAAGACGTATCGGTGAACTACCTGGATTTCGAATAGGTTGTTACAGGGGCGACCCAGGTCAACAGCGTCACTCGGGCTCATACGATCAGGGGCGTAACGAGGAGGGGAAAGGGGGGCGCAATTCCCCGGGCGACGAGTCAATATGGGGCGCCGAAAAGTCCCAGAAATGTTACAAGTAGTTTCTTCTATGCAGTGAATTTGCTTCCGAAAGAGCTCAGGTTCGAACATGGGGGCGCCAAACTTGCTTCTGGCCCGAGCGCCATCTAACCTCGTTACGCCCCTGCAGACGATTCATTCTAACATAAAATCGTTCGATGCTTGCGTCAGTGAAATTTCCAGCTGCTTTCATTCTGGCTGGCATTATCGTTGCTCTGTGACGTTAGATACGCAACAATAAATGAGAAGTTCGCGTGATAACTTCTTCATTGTTGAGTAACGTACGTCACAGTACTCAAATTTCATGCTCCGACTCCAGCTCCGAGCATCTAAATGTTTTGGCTCCGGTTCCGGCTCCAGAACAATTTGGTCCAAAAAATCAGAAAAAACATCGTATTATTTGTATAACTCGTTTGTTCCACAAACTATCTGGATCCGGAACCCAAATTTCAGGCTTCGGCTCCAGCCATCCAAAATTGCTTCGGCTCCGGCTCCACACCACTGCTGCGTACTAGGCTCATTCACATTAGCCGGAGTTGCCGGACAATTTATCGTTCGTTTGAAATTATTCTCGAAAGGGAACTGTCCATTGGATTGGAATTCAAATCCAATGTTCTATGCAAATACATTGCTTCAAACAACATTCAGTCCAATATGAATTACGTTTTTCAAAATACTTAATTGCATAGGGCAGCTCGGGCTCTAATGGTTGAGCCCGAGTAAAGCGCAAGCGAACGAATTTGAGAGAGCGCCAACTACGAACGATATTGTTTTATTCAGGCGACCTGCAAAATGAACGCGAAAGGCCAGGCATGGAACGAAAACATATGAACAGTAACAAGAAAAGAGCCCGAGTTAACAACTTAGTGAAGTTGAAGTTGGACCGTGGGTGGTGACAAAAATATGCAAAGGAAGCAAGCTTGCGTTCTGCGATATAAATCATAATCAAAGACTCGGGTTTAGCCCGAGGAGTCCGCATGCCGGAGTCGCAACTGGGCTGTTGAAAACACCGAGGACATAGCATAAACAACAGGCAAAAATGACACAGCATTGATACCAGCTTAAACACATTCAAAATCAAAACTTTTCCACATGTTAGGCACAGAAGTGACATCACTGAATACTCAATCTACAATTGCATCAGATACCGGAATGCAAAGACACGACAAAGCATATGTGGCAACTAGCACGTTGTCTTTAAGGATGCCAGTTGTGTTGCCAACACAGTAATAAATATACTATAGCTGTTTGGTGTTGCCAATGCAAAAACAAAACCACAATTGAAATTGATTTGTGAAACATTTCATTTTGCGTATAAGATTCAGCAAAATTTCACTATTTAGAATGGTGTTAAAACGCTTGAAACTACACCAATTTTCAATGGTTTGGCACGAACGTTTTCCTACATACAAGCATAGGTGTCGGTAGGGGGGCAGAAATTGAATAATTTCAGGATAAAAGGCTGTTTTTTAGTTTTGAGCTGTAAAAAACAAATTTCACCACTTTTTGCCCTCCTTAGAAAACTTCACCGTTTTGGCCCTCCCTGGTAATTTTTCCAAAAAAATTTGGAAAAATCAACTGGTGCCCCCCTGGATAAAATCTTTCCAACGCCCAAGCACGCAAGCATGTAAAATTACACCATTTTTGTAAAAATTTGTGTTGTATTCCACCATCTGGCAATACTGTTCAACAACACCAATGCAATACATAGGCGCACGCCACAATTCTGCAACATTTTTTTCGCAAAGCCACGTGCGAGCAGCCTGATTTCGCTCGAACCGCTTGAATTAACCCGGATTCCAAGGTGTTCGATTTACTTTGACAGTGGACCCAATACTAATGGTGTTACTTAAATTTATTTAGGCAAAATTCGATATTTAAAAGTGGGGAGCCAGGCCCCACCGAGAAATGAAAGTGGGGGTGCCCATGCGGCCCCCCGGTTCCGCCACGTATGTTCACGAGTCTGAAAATGCAGTCTTGATTGCATTTATTCCCTGCTGGTATCCGTTGATCGTGACTAGTGAGGTCCAACTGTACGGTAACTTACATTCACCGAAGTAAACATTAGCTTACGCAGCGAACCATGCACTGTCAGCGCTGTGGTGGAAACCGTCATATGAGAACAATGGCATACTGCCCAGAAGGTAGGCTCAGTCTATTTATTGTGACTTCATTTTGAAGCAAAAACAAAGTGCGTATGGTTGAAGACAGCTGTGGTGTCACTAAAAGGCGACAAGCGGCGGATCAAGGGGATTGGGGTTCTGGACCAAAAATGTGTACAAATTACGCTCATGATGAATGTCGTGTTGCAGACGTCTCACACAGAAAACGCTTGCAATTTTCTTCCGTTTTCAGTAAACGTCCTCAACTCATCCCAATCTGGAAGTTGTGACGTAGATTTTGGTGTGACGTAAAATTTTTTAAAGCAAACGTAAGATTGCTGGTCACTGTCGAGAACGCTAAGACTGCCAGCCATTTAAGGAAAAGTTAAAAGCAAAATTTAGATTACCAGTAAGGTTAAAAATCTGAAACAAAGTCCTGACTACCAGTGAGAGGCTGTGTGCAGATTAGCCTACACCAGATAGAGAATGATGTTGACAATGTACTGACATACTTGTGTCCAGAATATCCAGGACAGATGGGCGAGGCAATTCCTACTAGTTACACTCATGGGAAAGTGGCCCAGAGGTCACTCAAGAGCTAGGTGGCGTGATTACACATCCAATCTTGGTTGGTCCCGTATTGGAGTGGAGCCAGCAGAACCGTCTGAGATTGCTATTGACCGTTACGTATTTTGAGTCCTCCTAGGGCTCCTGCTGGCCCGCGACCCTCCCTAGAGAAAAAGCGGGTAGGCTATGAAAATGAATGAATGATATGCTAATCGCTGTGGAAAGATTGTGTATAACCTGCACATTAATCAAGTTGCTTATGACTTGCGTAAAATTACAACTAGCGACCAGAGTTGATCATTGAAATTCCAAGTTTGTACAATTTGTTCGCATCAATACTGGCAATAGGAACATGAAAATTAAGTGTCAAACAATCATGTAGCACAGGCTTGCACAACTTAGAAAGCTCGAAGGGCCAAATTATCAACATAAATTTGCCACGAGCCGCAAAAATCTTTTTCATTTCGATAGAGATTTCGTTGTAGTATGGAAGAAATTCTGGAACGACAATTACTTATTCGAGGTCGAGCTTTTGTAACATTTTCTGCAATTGACAAAGCTCTCGCGGGCCGCATGCGGCCCTCGGACCGTATGTTGTGCAGGCCTGATGTAGCATGACAATCTATGACGTTAAAATAGAAATAAGTAGAAAAACTCATCTGCGTTGATCTCGGCTTGCTGCTCTTGCAGAATGTCTACTTAACTCACAGTTCAAGGGGGGTTGCAGGCAGAAGCTGAAATTATCGGATTTTTAAAGTCCATGAAATGATCTGGATGTGAGAAGAAATATAAATGTTTGACAACATCAGTTATTTGGGGATGAAATTTTGACGGACTATGTTTATCAGAGCGAAATTTCAAATTTTTTTGGGTGTGTCCAATTAAGAATGGCAGCATGAACATTGACGTTCATAACCTACATTGCATCGTTTCAGATTTGCTCGTTTATCCTTGTACTTAAAATAGTCTTCGATTGTATGTAGTCTATGAATGAAAACTAATTGAGCAACGTCTTTCCAGGTATTTTCAAAAATGTTTCGAAATTCTTTTTCTAGGCGCACTGAAGTTTCATCAATGAAGGCCAGTTGAAAGTTTCTGAAAAAATGAAAGTTTCATCAATGAACAGAGTGGATAGAATTTTCTTGGCAGCAGCTATGCTTTCTTGATCATTTCTGGAACAATTTTCTTGTAACATTTGTCACGGAATATGTTGATTTGTTTATCTATANACTCGTCCTGGTATCCGCTGCTAAGAAAATACTTAATATTTTTAAATGCCTTATNAATCAATTGNCATGGGCTGTAAATATCATAGAATAANCGTAGTAGTCCTCGAATGGCACTTTTTGCGTTGTACAGAAACACGATTTCTCTTTTGGTTTACAGTCCACTCTGTCTGTATTCCACTCCGTTTTTCTGGCAATAGAACATCCAAAAATGCCAAATGTCCGTCTGCTTCCACTTTTTTTGAAAAACTATTGCTCGGATGCAGGGCCGCAATCAGCTGATATTTTCTGGGAGGGGGTCAAAATAATTGTAACTTGATGTTATACCTAACTAAGCATGTTTTTGAAAATTTCGGAGGAGGACAATTGCCCGGTGGCCCTATCCTGGGTTGCGGGCCTGCTTGGATGAACTTTCCATCAAAATTTTATTCAATTGTAATGATTGTAGTTGAACGTCAAGGTGACCAACAAATACAGACAGGCGACAATTATGGGTTCTGCTGTTGGAGTCAACATTTGTTTATGGGTTCACATTTTTTCCTTGTATTTATGGGTTCCTGTATCCTGCATTTACGTTTTTTGAGTCGATCTTTGTTTTGGGATTCTGTTTTCTGAGTCACCCTCTTTACAGACACCATCAACATAACGTGAGGATATCCAGTTGGATAACAATACATTCATACATTCACACAACCATTACGTTTTTTATTGCAAGGAGTTGAGCGCAGAGCTGTAGGTTTCAGACATTCAGATCATGCGCAGACCGAAACACATTGTCTTGACAACAACTAGAACTCACATGATGGTTTCAAAAAAAGTTGTTTGTACTTTTTCTAACAAACTCATCTCACTATAGAGTCTATGGACTGTAGTGGTCACGTTCGTGCCACTACATAGAAAATCGACAAAGTCCAAGGCGACAGCACCAGATGAAAGTCCCTGGTGTAAAAAGTCTAGAGTTCAAATGC
>JGI24158J21664_10001373_pt1 | contig 27245 bp, 16 predicted proteins | sample Ectturendosymbi3_FD_21664 | JGI IMG/M metagenome (IMG submission 21664) | reverse complement strand
GCCAATGCCTGAAATATGCTTCTTACCGGGGCAGTTTAGGCGAACGATCTTGCCCAAGGAGCACCACGGCGATTCACTCAGTGGCCGTGGATCGAACACTCAACCCTCCGATTGTGAGGCGGACTAGCCATCGTCGCCCCAACGAAATGTTCGTCGCCAATGCCTAAGTGTCAGGAAATGTTATGATGTGCAGTTGGGACGTTAAACCTAAGATACGAGAAAAAGGATTAAGCTAGCCTTGACTATTCAACGTGATTTCATGCAAATTTTTTTTTATCGGATTTTGAGAGGAGGGGCAATATAAACCGAAAACAACTGGAGTCCTAACGTTTTTAGTCTGCGGTCGAGTGTCATCTCTTTCCTTTGTGCAAAGGACTTTTGCCTAAGATGATTGAAATGGCTTTGTCTGGCGAGGAAGGTGTAGGGACTGGGGCACAATTGACCCCCAAATAAGCATGCCCGTAAACAGGAAAGGAAAAATTTTCCCTCCCTTAGATAAATGTTTTGGACGTAGTTTAAAACTATTGGACATAGTTTAAAAAATGTGGCCCCTCTCAGAAAACTCTTCGTCCCCAAACATTTTATCAATTCACCCACTCCAAAGCCACATGTGTTCTTTTAGGCTAGCCTACCACTCTAGAGCTTCTAAACGTGAAAATTGAAAAGCGGTAGAATATTTAAAAATGTATTTAAAATAATAACGAAAAACTAGAACTTTTAAACTTCTTTCAAAAATTAATTTTTGGTCAGCGAAGTGCCGCCCGCGGCCCCCGGCCCCCCACCCCTTGCTACGTCACTGGCAGCAACGCTTGTGTTTGTTTGTACAGGTGACTGAAACTTTTAACAGATGACCAAGTGATTTCGTAGCGGTTTAAATCAAAACATGTTATATTGTTTTGTGTAATTTAAGGTTTAATTAGGAACAATTTGTAGGAAATTACAATTGGTTTAAATCAAAGGGTCTCAATTACAGTTGCGATTACATGAAACTGTGCAATTAATTGCATTCAGCTCACTCATAAAAAACACTAGATAGCCATAAAAAAACACTAGAACACTAGATGAAATGAAAAAACACTAGATCTCGTGGAAAAACGCTAGGAGTGGCACCACTGCATTTACTGACTTTGGCAATTAAATTACAATTTGGTCCGTTTCGGAGGGAGTGCCTCTTTTATATTTGAACTATATTGTTCGTCATTACCGTCCACACCTTCGCGGTTGTGTTATTTCGCTTTACACAAGAAAATATGCTATTTTGCTTCATCTGGCTTGAATAAGTAGTAAAAAGTTGGGTTTCACATTGTTTTTACTTTATTCCCACAAAGGTTGAACCGCAGCTCTAGTCTGTGACTCAGTTTACTCCTTGCCGGACTCAGGCTGAGTCTACTTTCTATTCAGTCTACTGTGAGCTGTACATCGGCAACATCGTGTAACTATGATGCAACAATAACGTTCTTAACTGCCCAGCAATGAACAAGTGACGCAACAACTATTATTATTTCTTGTTCCGCTATCTGTACTCAACCCAGGCCCGTAACCAGCCTGGAACACCAGGGGCGGCGAAGGATTTTCTGAGAGTGGTCTAGAATTTTTAAAATATATCCAACACATTTTTGCACGGGGCTTCGCCCCCTCTGGTTACGGGCCTGACTTCACCTCCTGTATAATTAACTGGCCTAATTGGAGTCCGCATGCGGCACGGTGATCTAAAAAATTTCACTATGACGCATCAACATACTGAAGCAAGAAATCATTTCCCCTAAAAAACAACGAACACTCACGGAACCCTTAAAACTTGCGCAACCCCACTACATACTTTGCGGAACCCCTGTTGAAGAGCACTGTTTTATAAGCCCTCTGACAACACTGTTCGACAACACTATACGGTAAGTAAGTCTGAGTAGGGTGACTAGATTGTGCACGGTGTATTCTGCCAAACATTAACGAAATTCTGCCTATTTCATTGCCAAATTACAGTTGATACATTACAAATTATATTGCCAAAATTCCGCCAAGTATTTTCCATCAAACGATTTACTTTAAGAATGGACCCAATACTAATTGTGTAGCTAACCTATTTAAGAAAAATTTGAAATTTAAAACTGGGAGGCCAGGCTCGCTCAGAGAAAAAGTCAGGCCTCGGCCCATGTGGTCCCCTCGGTTCCTCCACCCCTGCTTTCACCTTGGTGATTAAAAAGTAACTACCACTTTATGACCGTTTTGAAATTCGTATATGCCTTCATTTCACAAGTTTCATTTAAAAAAGATTATCTAGATGCCGAGCAAAAATTGTTGGGGCCTATCGTGTTGTAGATTCGGGGAAGCACGAGAGGATACATTCTTTTCTCGAAGACCCAGTGTGCTCCGATGTGACGTGTAACCCGCGCCAAACGTAAAAATGTTAAGAAATATTGCTGCATCATTGTCAAAACAGTTTGCCCAGGTGTTCTCCCATGCGAACATTTCTAGATGCATCGTTGACAGGGTTGTTGTCATTACAGGGTCTTTTAAGATTTTTCGTGGCTTNGCCGAGTCGAACAAGATCTACGTTAAAAAAGTAGGCTGCTACAAAACGCTGTCAGGTTNCGCCATTTAAATGAACCACTGTTTGAATCCGTCACAAGCAGGTTTTTCATTTACTGTACTATCAAAAGCAATAGGCCTACTGTGCAACCCTGGAGGCTAGTGTCTTGGAACGCTTTTTTCAAAGTGTAGGGTGTCGAGCAAGCCCACCAATGATATTCAGATAACAGCAGTAATATCGGAAAAACTTGAAAATCGTTTCAACGGGATATAGTTTCATGATGGGGACAACTTAACCTGTATCTTTGCCAAATACGGATATTTTCGTTTGTTCGCTAGCTAGGAGTTGGCAAGAGAACAATTAGTAAAAGGAAGCCTGCGAGGAAGCACTGTTTTTGGAGTACCTAGGGCAGTGGTTCCCAACCAGGGGTACGAGACATCATTCCAGGAGGTGCGAGAAGAGTTCGTCTTAATGAGAAGAGATTTATCTATTTATTACTCTCCTGCAACTTTTTGTTTTGTTTTGCAATGGATTAATTTATAAACAAAAACACGAGGTGTGTGTCACGATATTAAATTAAAGTATTCGCGCAGCATGAGCTGCAATCTATTCTTATTTACGAGCTTGTGGTAATTTTTGCTCGAATGGACTAGATCAGTGGTTCTTAACCTTTTTTACATATCTTAACCCCTTTTATCGAACAAAATTACCAGATTTATCCCCAATACACTCAATGGTGCTCATTTCTTAAAATTATGAAATTAACCAACTCTTACGGTTTGGAATGATTTATAAAAATTTACATTTGCTGCAATTTATAGTTCAATAAATGTACCCCCATGGAAGATAAAAGGTACCCCCAAGCGTAAATTTACCCCGGGTTAAGAACCACTGAACTAGATATTGGCATTTTTTTGTGACGTGATAATTACTTTTCTGGACAATTTTAGGATAAATGCTGTTCTTTTTGCTACTCATCTTGTTGCGTAGCATTTGCCATCAGGTTTAAAATCAAGCATATAGTTCGTTTTTCTGGCGATTATTTTTATTTTGTAGCCGACGTTTCGTCCACCTATTCAAGTAGGCTTCCTCAAGGCAATATTTTTAACCACATAACCAACGTGCCAATTACCAGTAACAAGAAACAGTGAGTAGTATGACGTACAAAGACAAAAACGCAAAACCGACCAAACTATAGATGAGTGACATCGATGCAACAGTGAATGTGGAAGTTAAGAAGTGTAAAATGAAACGCTGGGGGGTGACAATGTATAACAAAGCAATAAAATAGCGTAAAAACCGAGATGAACGGATTTAAGGTTTTCAAATCCAATCCTACAATTTCATTTCAAAATCTAAATCCGATAAACTGACAGTTCCAATCCTGTTTAAATCCAAAATTCCGTCAGTTGTGTTCTGCCAATGGCAAAATAATCCCAGCACAGTGTTTGTCTCACGAGGCAAAATAGACACTTCCTATAAACACCTTGAAAGCAAACGCAAGTTAACTTATGCTCTATTTTTGGCTCAGAACACTATAATAGTGAACACTTTAAAGATTTCCAAGGTAAACGCTATTAGCATCAAATGCAATGAGAAGCTTAGTTATGAAGTCAAGTGTAAGATACAGTAAACCTCGGTTAATCCGTATCTTCGCCAAAACCGGATAAAACTGGTGGTACGAATGATTTTTAGCGTTTTTCTTTATAAAAATCTTCGGTTCATCTTGATCTTCGCCAGTACCGGGTATAATTTTTTCTTTTCACATCTCGTATTCCGGATTTTTATGCACTTCAACGCTGATGTGGTCGCAGGTGCACTGACTGGTCACTAGAAAAGATTCGGCAGGTTTCAGACGTAGCACAAGCGTGCTCACGATCACCAACGAACGTTCAGAATTATGATAACAACGGCCGCAACTGAGCGCAACATCCGACTAATCGTAGAGAAGATTATTACGTCACACACGGGCATAATAGCATATCACGTTGAATNTAACGCTCAAGGTACGCCGCCGCACCACAATTTCAGTCTATTAATCAGTGTTGAGTTTGCGTGTGTAGAGCATTATCCCTGAGTGTGTTGTACTCGGTAAGATGTCTGGAGGGAATTACCTTCCAAATAGAATGACTGAATCGCAGAGATCTCTGTCAGCCCAAAATCTCAGATTTCTTCGCAGCCAAATAATCTAAAATTATGAACTTAACTTTGTTCCTAACTGCCTGGATATGGCGGTTACTAGTCTGATGCACCATTGTAAATACATCAAAAAATTCGTTGTGCTTCTGCGAAAGTCTGATGTTGGGTAGTAAATGTGTTCAATTTAAGCGATTTTCACCGATATCTCAGTACTTGGATGACGTCAGGCTAGAAACAACAGTCTTGGGTTAATCCAGATCTTCCCTTAAACCGGATAAAATCGTCGGTCAAATCGAATCCGTATTAACCGAGGTTTACTGTATCAAATCCGACAAACAAATTACCGGGTACAGTATGCAGTACAAGCGAATCAATAGCACGAGGCTACACAGTACACACATATAAAGCACTGTACTACAACGATTAAAGGAAAGGGACGGAATAATGAAAGTCACACCAATTCTTGTAACTCCTTTAATTTTGATGACATAACAGAGCAGGCTTCGAGGCTTGTACCTTGCATCACTGGATACTTTGTATAGTAATGTTCCAACACGATGCACAATTTAGACGACGGATGTGAGAAACTCCACTCAAGCAAACTTACAAAATAATCACAGTAATCTACAGTTCCGAAACAGAACTGACAGTTCCATATAAATTCTAAACAAGATTATCAAATCCAAATCCGGTTAAGCAGAATTTATCAAATCCAAATCCATCATAAACTTTAAAACCCATCGGATTTAAATCCAAATCCATGTGCATCTCTGGTAAAAACCTGCGCGGAAAATACACAAAACGGTGCTACCCTATATAAAGTAAAGCAATAAATAGTGTGAAAGTATGCCGAAAATAACAATCAATAATGGGATAAACTGAGTGGTGGGGTAACAAACAAACAGGCGCAAAAGCGGACATTAAGTTGACAAACTCAGGAAGTCAATTAAAGGATAAATTTCACTAATGTTTTAAGACATTATGATAAATAGCTAGGAAGTTTGCGCTTTTGTCATTTATAGTGGTAGTTTTTAAATTGATATACAATGATTCTAAGAAAATACGCTTATGGTAGCTATTTATGTGATGTAAAACATGGGAGCAATCCCAGTCGAAACCATGGCAACTTTGGGCTGGATGTTTTGTTAAAGCTGGTTTTTCTGTATTTTTTAAAATGTTTTGAGGCAAAGTGTCCCACGGTGTTTTTTCAATCGAGTGCTTAGGTTTCATTTCGTTTCTCCAGTTTATTTGTATTCACATTACCCACATGGAATTTAATAGACTACACCTCGACGTATGCTGGTGGGTACGACATGTTTTCCTGAAGATAGGATTGTGTTTAGTTTAATTTTAGGCTTGAAAAAAGTTCGTATATGATGTTTCTTCGGAATTCGTTTTAAAGTCTCTCCCAAGTTAGCTGTGTATGTACACTTCTGCCACGAAGTGTATATACCAGGCCTGCCCAACCTTTTAGTGTCGCGGATCACTTACAATGAGGAAATTTATTGCGGACCACAATCGTTTTGTGACGTAACAAATCCCTTGATTTTGATAAGTTTTATGCGATAACACGAGATGATAATGAGTCCTATAGTCAGGGGTGTAGTGGGGTGGGAATGCGTGGGAACGGCGTTCCCATACNTNATTTTTGTGTGGGAACGCGTTCCCACACCTTTTCACACTAGTAACGTCACCTGAAGATGTGGGATCTAAACGATTACATTAATTAAAACATGGCCACGATCTCACAGGTGTGCTAGCGACACGCAGATTCGCACTGCTAGTCAAAAGCCTACAGTGAAACAGGAAGATCCAGTGTGGAAATTCTTGTAGGCGATCCTCACTTTATTCGAACTATTTGGTGCAATCTTCCTCTTTCTTTAATGTGGGAACGCCGTTCCCACACCTCTTTTTTCAGCACAACACCCCTGCATATAGTTGTACGCAGTGTTGCCAGCTTGTATGGATGTAAACCAAATCTAAAAAATTGACATATTTTCAAAGCGTTTGTTATGCAAGTTTTTGGGTGGTAGGCCCATAACAGAAACAACAGGTATAATTTTGGTGTGTTTTGATGGCAAATATACTTGAGCCTATAAAAAAATACTGAAAATTTAATAAGTCTGCCTACGAACTTATTACATCGCGGGCCACTTAAACCCACCTCGCGGGCCGCGGGTTGGGCAGCCTTGGTGTATACCAACCTGTGCCGGGCTAATCAAGCTATTTTAGATGAATGGGTTGTCCTTAACTTTGATTAGGTTTGTACTGTGTCGCAAAGGTCATGGATTAATTTTTCTAACAACAAAATAAACATTTTGAATGCACTTACGTTATGAACTCTTGAAGACGTTTTGGCGCGGATCTTCGTGAAGGCTATACTACAAACCATGAAGATATTGTAATTCAACAACAACAAGTAAACAAAAACAGTAGTACGAGCAACCTGCTTGTGGCACTGAACCATTCATATTGCGTAGACGTTGGTGCCTGACAGCTACATACCTTCTGATTTCAATTGCTCATATTTTTTTAGCATTTAAATACATCAGTGTACCTTCTTGTACAGTTCTTCATTTACTAGACGAGCTATGATTTATGCCTACAGAAATAGAACATTCATAACCGGTTTTTGAAGTGCAATTGCCGAGATCACACTTACTTAAAATTTGGTGACGCCTGTGATATCGCATGTGCGGATGAAAAACATGATAGATAGAAATGCGTTGAGCAGGACTGTGTACGAGTGCGTGCGCATGAAAAACCTGCATGATGAATGATGTCTTTGAGCTGTGCACAATTGCAGGTTATTTCATAGCGTCCAGCGGACTGTACCACCGTTCTACCAAATTATCTATGCGTGGATGCAATTATTTGCAGTGATGGACACATACAAGACGTTGGTCTCGATTCGGAAATCTCGCAGAAATACTCTTCAGCCGACTTTGCTCGCGTCCTTGACGCCACGGGATGCTGCGTAGTTCCGGGACTGATCGACGCTCATACACACCCTGTCTGGAGCGGTGACCGAGTCCATGAGTTTGCGATGAAACTTGCTGGGGCGACATACATGGAAGTCCACCAAGTAAAGTTTTACATCGCTTGTTTAACAATGGCAGTTATCATGCTATGTATAATTTAAAGTCCATCAATTACTAGAGCTTCCCAATGCAGTGGTGATATTTCACCTTAGCTTGACCGTAGGCAAGGCCGGTATCAAAACACCGAGCGGTGAAAGCAAATCAATGGCAATCTCAGGTTTCTTCGATTTTTATGGGCAGAATTAGGATCATTTTAAAAGTAGTTTGAATGGTGAAAATCGTCAAGTGGTAGTTTTATAAACATTCTTGGGTCTAAATCTTAAATGAAGCAGCAGTTGGAAACTTTTTCTGCAACTGCAACTGTCTTCGTAATATGAAATAATGTTATGCGGACATCCTGCGGTAAAGATATGTCAAAACGACTGGCTTCAAACTCTGTGCTCCCTGATACCACAAAGGTTGAAACGATGCCATTTGGAGTTCGAATAAAGCCGTCTGGGCTAGAATGTATTGAGTGAGGGTTGGGTTTTAGTGTTACAAAAAATTTTTAATCTGAAACCAAGCTTGAAGTATTACTAATCTTTATTTTTCCATTCACAAGTTCAAGCATATGAGTTTGCTTGTACATACATACATAACAGCAAACCTTTACCCTGTCTGATATAGTATGCAGTTGCATGAAAATAACTGTGTGGTAGTGTGGATCTCGCTTTGCTGTAAACTTGGCTGCATGGATTGATTAATTGTGATCACTACATGTTTATGCATGATGTAGCAAACCTACGGAGCAGATACTGAAGAAATAGCAGTGAAAGACATGCTCACAAAATTTAGGGCCGTGGTGTAGTTTGCTGTTTTGCTTTGTCATTTCAGTTTTGTTTATAATTTGATAATAAAATAAACCTTGACAGTGACTGGTGGTAGAAGTGTAAAGAACTGGCAAACCCTCATTTATCAGCAAACACTTCAAGGTGAAAAAACCCGGTTATTACTAAAGTGACTACAGTTACTCCATGCCTACATATTACTTGATAATCAAGTTGCATATTTCTTTCAAATTGAAAAGTTTAAAATACAGCCTATGTCTCTCACCACTTCGGTTTTATGGTCTTCCGCCCTGAAACGTTGAAACCTGCATAAAAAGAAAGGGCTAGACTAGTTCCTCGACTCTACGCCGCTTTGCCTACTCTCTGAACAAGCATCTGCTTATCTGTATGGTTGCACTTCTCCAGCCGCGGGTGTATTATAATTTTACCAATTTTCCAGTGTTTTGAAATATTTCGTCTTATAATGTTTACTTATGGACATGCTCTAATGAAAACAAATTTGTGGAGTTAAGTTTGTTTGTAAGCCACGTGTATTCACAAATCTCAATTATAAACAGGCATCAGAACTTGAAATTTTTTAGTCTTTTGAAAACGAGCAATTTAAGCCTCATTTAAACTACCACCTCGTGGTGTTCGTTTTACTTTGCTGTAAATTTCTCATCTGGGATAGTCTGCGCAGCAATCTGCTTCAAATCAAAGGATTTCTGTATTGGTGGTAGATGCTGAAAAACTTACGGCACAAATTATTGAGGAATGACACAAATAGGCATGCAATTGTTATATACATTTGGAGTTATTGTTCCAGTTCCGTCTCAACCGTGATCTGATATGTTTTATTAAAGGCTGGTGGTGGGATTCATTTCACGGTCGAGCACACACGAAAATCAACAAGCGATGAACTCTACGAACTATTCATCCATCGTTTGCAGAGGTGTGCACTTGCAGAATAGATTTCAGAGACGGTTGGATGTTGTTTTGTCAAGAATTGAACATAAATCTAAAGAGGAATTTCTAAAAATTCGAAAACTTATTCTTCCTTGAGTACTGCATGTCAATCGTTTGCGAGATTCCGAGTAGATTTCGATATTATTCTTTTGAGTCCACCCAGAGTCGTTCGGTGCTGTTTGCTAATCTGTTCGATTAACGTTTAATAGTTTTTTCAATTTTCTCCAATATAGTTGTTCCTTCATCTTTTCAGTTGTTTTTACAATTTAAAGGAGAAAGGTAACGAATTGGCCGCTATCTGCTCTTGAAAAACGTACACTATAAGGTGGGGAGGTTTATTCATACATTTTTGTGACTCAAACAACGAGGTAACAGAAATGCAATAAAAAGCAAAAACACAAAAAAGGCGAAAACGTTAATTGCATGTTGATAAAAAATAAAAATTAGAAACACAATTAAGGAGTTATGAATTCGGCAAGTTGGTGTGAACTACTGTACATATTTGAGACAAAGGGTCGTTGGCGAAAAGCTTTTACGGGTCAACTACTGAAACAGCCCTATTAATGATATAAAATCAATTCTAATTTGAAGACATTTTAAATGAAGAGGAAAAATGAAGTGACAAAATTGATATAATTTGAACATTACAAAGAAGTTTCTAACAAAGCACAACAAAAAAACAAACTGGGTGAAAAGCATGTCTGTGTAAAGGGAGGGTTGCATGAGCACTACGAAGAGTGAATGGTACTATTAGAGGCACTATATACAAGCTTTCAGAAAAGTGGAACAAACGTACAATTGAAGAATCAAATGGCATATTGGCAAGAGAACAAGACATTTTTGTATTGTTTTCCAAAGGAAAAAGATGAAAGAGACTTTAATTTTTCAGGAATTTCGGACAAAACTTTGGGACCAATATACATTAAAGAAAGCTACCCAGGGATGTTTTCGTTCGGTATATATGGCATTTTTGCGAAGACGTAAGTCTTGTTTGATANTGTGTACTGATGCAATCGTAACAAAAGTAATTGTTGAAGTGTTCAGGCGGTGCAACAGTTACGAAAAGAATCCACAAATGTGGCAACTGGTAATTCAAATATGTTGAGAATTTTTTTAATTCGCTGCTTAGAAGTAGAACAAAGAATATCCGTTGTAGTTTTATTCTATTTCAGGACGTTTGCATCTTTATTCTGCAATCTAATTAGAGGATGTAGTTTTATTGTCTGTTCCCCAATCCAGTATTAAGTAAGTTAGATAAGAATGAAACATCAAGTATTGCCCAGATATTTTAAGGTACTTTGTTTGAATGTTAGCTACGTATTAACATAAACAGAAATTTTTTGTTCGAGTTATTCATGAACATGCAATTATTTTTGGAATAATTGATACATATTTTGTTAGCACGAACACAGTAGTCAATTTTTGTAACTTCATCGTTTACTGACAATTTTGTAGATTTTTATACTGTTTTCCTGAAATATCAAGATTGACATCATCAGCATATAACACAGTCTTAAAGTTGGAGGTATCATTAACATATAGTATCATTAATATGTACAAGAAATAGTAAAGGTCCAAGGACAGATCCCTGCAGTACATCACATGTTAAAGGGTAAGAAAGATTTAATATTTGCCATATGCATTGAACCCTGTTGCCCAAATACGAAGCCAGTTTTCGGCATGCTCCTTTCGCCCCGATATGAAAATAACTTGAGGTACAATACTATGATCAACAGTCGAGTCAACACAATCAAAAACTTTTCTAAGTCTAGGAACCAGGGTTGCGGAGTCGCAAGGAGTGGGATGTTTTTTGGGTGGAGTCGGAGCCGGATACCTGAGAACCCTAGGAGTCGGATTTTTTATTCGACTCCAGAAGTCCAGATGGCCACAAACAAAATCTGATTCAAATTGTACACGGGTTTCGCTTGCATTCAGGATGTTGCGATCAGGAACGACGTTGGTTGAATGCAAAAGTGGATATGGGCTAAATATCGAAACTGAGATGAAGATGCTTGAGGTGATGGAACGAGCGAAGCGTGACCAGAAAGTTTCTATTGGCATTTCAAGCACTTTTTGCGGAGCACATGCAGTGCCGAGGTAAGAAAACCATACCGTGCAGTTAAGCTAGCAAAAATCCTGGAAGCCGCATTGCTGTGTTTGATTGTCAACGAACTGGCTGAAATTGCAAGGACGCCGGTTAAAGTATTTGGCCGCCTGTGCAAGGAGATGCCAGTGTTGGCAGTATTCTTGACACACGTTGACTTGTCGGACGCAACGGTCGAGCCACTCGTTGGCAGACGGGAAAGTGTTTTTGAAATGGGGTGATGGGACCTCTTTCGTGCAGTGATAAGGAGTTTCAGAGGCCATTCTCGCTTGTTCTGCCATCAGAAAGTTTCTTTAAATTTTGGCTTACGAGTAGATCAGTGGTCCCCAACCTTGCTTGCTCCTGCACCCCTAAGAAAAATTTTGCTGTGACCTCGCACCCCTTACAATTTATAATCAAGAACTAGCTCTCAAACGTTTAGAAAGGAATTTATATTTTTTAATATATAGAGAAAATCAAACATATGGACACACGCAGTCATCATTCCATTTCCTTTTCTTCGACATGATGGGAGTTGTAAATTGTAATGATGATCAGAAATCAGAAAAGCTTCCATTATTATCTCCTCTCACAATTACGTAGAGCAGACCTTCACCTCCAAATTAACAAAACACTTTCACAAGAACAACTCACTCCAATATGAAAGGCAGTGCGCACGACTCCTTTCCTCTACGATCGATTCGCTGCTAAGAATGATGGAATGCGGAATCCACTCGAATCTGTGCTATACGCTCAGACTATCCTAGAAATGCCCAGAAAAATAGCTATCGCGTCACAAAAAACAATGACAATATCTAGTTCATTCCAGAAAAAAACTACTACAAGTTTGTGAAAAAGAATATATTGCATTTGGTGTTTACGCGAATGACTAATATCGTGATATATATTTTGAACGAACCTCGCGTTTTTGCTTATAAACTATTACAAAAAGTCGCAGGAGAGTAAACAAAGAGATCAGTTTCCTTCAGTAAGACGGACGCTTCTCGCACACCCTGGTCGGGAACTGCTGGCACTGGCACAGATGACTTTATCAGTTTGATATTGTCAGTTCTGAGGCCGAGGTAAATGCTGTACTATGCCTACTACTAAATATGTCCTGTCTGCTTGACCCTGCCCTGATGCTTAAAAAATATTTTGTATTAGGACAGCTTCCTGCTTTCTTGTTACAGCTTATCGTGACAAGTGTTATGATTTGTTTCCGTGAACAGAGATCAAACGCCAGAGCAAGCAACGAGAGACATTCTGGACAACCAGTTGCCTCTCATTGAAGCCGAGATGGACTCTGGCCGTCTGACAGTGGATAACATTGACGTGTTTTGCGAAAAGTCGGTCTTTAACATCGCCCAAACGCGACGCATTTTACAAGCAGGAATTGAAATGGGTCTGAATGTCAATTTTCACGGAGACGAACTGCACCCGATGGGTGCTGCTGAAGTAGGTAGCTTTGTAACAGAAGCAGGTTGAGAAAAGCATTGCTTAGGTCAAACAAAATTTCACCGAGCTTTAACTACGGCGACAGCCTCTGCAGGCTTCAAACACAAATGCGGCGTTTTGTACACACAGCAGTGCCGGTAATGTCGGTTAGAACCGCCCTGCCGGGTCTCAAGATTGTTGCATGTCGAGTCGTCGACGCAATAAAACATGTTGCAGTAACAACGCAGTGTGACAAATTTCACGAACGTTTCTTTATACTTCCTGTAGCAGTTTGGATTTTATTGCTGGTGGTGCCTTACAGCTCTTCGTTTAAAACGTTTGTTTCTTATTGGAAATACTGTAGAAACTACAGTTAAAAGTATCTTCACTGAAAAACAAACTTGCCAAAAGCTGTTAAAATTTGGGTTTCGCCGTTCTAACAAGGAACAAAGTTCTATGTACTGCACTGTATCATAACCAAAATTCTAATTATACGTAATAAGCTGAGTATGGACCGTTGCAGGTATCAGGGCAGGGGTTGCTCACTGCAAAAAAAATGATAATGTCTTACATATTGAAGACGCTACCGTTGTAACCTCCAGTCCCTAACAAAAATATTCCTAGTCATGATTAACAGCTTTCCGTTGTACTTCAACAGAAAGCGTTAACTGATTATGTGACGAAATGTGTGAAATGACACGTAGCCTGTGGCACAATCGCGCCAACAAAACCGCACATGGCATCGGGTCAGAGGAAATGAAGTTAAATTAACTACGCATTATTTTATCATTTCATAAAGTTGCGCTAATCGTAGCAAGAGTGTAGCGAGTTTTTTTCGTAACCCGCAGTTTCTACATTGCATTGGGTTACGTGGCCAGCTTGGAATATGTTCTGTCTGTGAGCGTTTGCTTGTGGTAACGCCATCCTAAGTGGCAGGTTGGTCGCCGCACACCAGTAACATCACATAAAGTATTGCCCTTAAACAAGGGTGTACGCAAGGGGTTTGGGGTTAAAACCCCCCTTGAGCTTGATATTTTACAAAAACTTTATTACCTGCACAAAGGAGATTAATTGTTTTCGCATACTTTTTGCTTGTTAATTGACGACAGAATGCAAATACCACGGAATAAATTTGCATGCAAATTTGAAGGAACATTGTGAATGGGCTAAAAAGCAATAATTAGGTTTTGTTGGGAATCTGGGTAATTATCTGCGTCCAGAAACCATCTCACCACTTTTTGCAGACCCTCCGTCCACTACGCATGTTTAAGATTGTGTTACGCGATAGTTCACTTGATCCGAAACTGTTGTCTTTATTTTGTCTGCTATGGCTGATCAGCGCAAGCGCTGACCGCAATGGCTACATTACCAATTTCTGTAGCATGATAGAACTGTTGCACGAGCTCAGAAACAACTCATTTTAACATAGAAGCATTCAGGAATTTGATAGCAGGGGGAAAAGGAAAACTAAAACTTTGCTGGACTTCTGTACAATGTTTTCTTGCGGACTTTATGCACATTTTTAATTCTTGTGTGGTTTAGCAAGATTCTATCTTGCAAACCGGGGTGTGCGCCAGCCAGTCCAGCCGCACACTTTCTATGCTCGATTGCTCGTATTCGACAAGACATCAGCGGAGCCTGAGTCACGGTTGCCAGATGAAAATTTTAATAAAAAGCCAAACAGTGCTAAAAAGAGGCGAGAAAAAGGCCAAACCGATTGTTTAAAGGCCAGAAAAAAAGCCAAACTGTATTTGCGGTATTACCATGCCTTTGTCACAAAATACATTCAAATTACAAGAATATCAAAAAAATATTTGAAATTGAGATAAGTCTTGCTTGGCATTGTACTGGAGCTCATTACTGATGCTTCTCTGACTCTTCATGGTTTGTGAGAATGCACACTTTGGGTAAAACACTGCGACAGTTTGTATACTGATCCATCGGCAGCTTTCTGGACCCATACGAAAGTCATCTCCCATTCACTCCTGTACTTACGACCAGAATCATTACAGCCCTTCCACTTCTCGACGTCATTGTCGCATTTCTATCGCGGAGACGCAGACCTTTTTGCAAGCGTTGAGCTTGCTTATTTCCTACAACACAGTACACACTACACAGTGCAGCGAGTGTACAAGTTTACAGTGCTTACGCAAAATATTACTAAAATCAGAAAGTGGGCGTCGGCCTAATATAGCATTTATCACAAAAATTTTGCAAATATGTTGCCAAAAAAATGGAATAGTAGTATTTTCCTTCATAGGAATCTATTTCAGCGACAAAAGGCCAAAAAAGAGCCAAAAGGCCAAACGAATTTTTTAAGGCCAACTAACTTGAGAGGAAAAAAAAAGGCCAAAAGGCCAACTAAAAGTTTTTAGCCCAACCAACTTGAAGCGAGGACTAATTTCTGAAATTGGTCTAAAAAAGGCCAATCTGGCAACCTTGGCCTGATTTTGCAGTTGTAAAATGCTCTGACGTAGTGATGAGTGTGTTTTACTCCTCTGCTTTAACTCGCAGCCTGATATGTTTGCAGTTATGAACTGCTGTGTCGTAGCGTTGAGTTTATATTCCTCCGATATCCTAACTTGGAGCGCTGATAGTTTATATTCAGTAACCTACACTGACACATAAAATAAGGGGAGTGCGTGTAGAAGAATATGCACATTATGTCAACAAACTTCGCCAAAACATTGGTTTGGAAACGTGAATATGACGTCAAATTGTGACGTCACAAACAGCGCACACCAAATGCAAACGACAATCATATGCCACTGAATGAAACCCCCCCATGAAAATTTTCTGTGTACGCCACTGCCCTTAAACGATATTAATTACTTCCCTCGCTGCAGAGAGATATGCCTGGATGGTTGCTATCAAATTTTCGGCTTAACACGGGGTTTTCTGCGATAAGCAAACCAAGTGCTATTTCATTTGTTATATGGAAAAAGTCGGAGTTAATAGCGAGAAAATTTACTTTAATATAAAATGTGAAGGCAGACCAACCGCTGTTGTCCGAAGTGTGTGGTGGGTTTCTAGCGCTTAAGGCAAAAAGTTGGACTGCATTTTGCATTTGTTTTTAGGACGAAAAAAACGAAGATGAGGTGTGGGCTTAAGTTCAGGATGTTGCAGAGTTGTTTTCCGGTTGTTACGGCACGTGGCGTAGCACAGACGAAAGTAGGTTTTAAAGAGACTTAAGTAAAACCAACGCAATACTTCTGAAATCATCGAATAAAAACACAAGGTGAAGCGTAAAATGCTTGCAATATTTTTTCCAACACCAGCGACCATCGCGCAGTGCGCACACGTGCCAGGCTACCTAAATTGCGAAGTTCGCTTCACGCACCTGATTGTCAGATCGGTCAACAATTGACACAGTTCAGCACGCAACTGGCCGCAACGAAGGAGAGCCAAGTCACCAACGCGATAAAACGCGACACAATCAATGAACAACTGCTGCCCAGCCTACTAACAAAATTCCACTGGGATTATAGCTGTCCTGTGCACGGGCACTGCCGCAATTACGCGCTGTAATGAAGTGATAGCATGTCCCAGCGGTGTGAAAGTAAACAATTTCGAAGAAGAAAATCTTGCCGCAAAACCGGTTGATCACTGCAGTTTGGAACCTGGCAAATGAGGCATTGCCCGTTTTACTTTTTCAGCAGCGGAATAGTTTGCAGGATATTTAAATGGAAGCGACAAACGACATTTTCAACAATGAAAAAATTTGTGCGAAGAAATCAATTTAACATAAAGCGTTGAACTGCGTTTCGGCGAAAACGAACACGAATTGTGAGGGGTCGTCGTGTGCCAGTCATGCTGCGGGTATGTTTATAACAAATAATTACGTCACGCTGATGATAAAAACCTTGAAAAAAACCGCAACTGCAGTATGTCTAGCTGTTGTTAAGCGTATATTTGTACCTGCCCGTAATTGCGTAATTTGTGTGCGGGTGTAGTTGAAATTCATGCAAAGTGATCGCAATCGCAAATATTTTCTCAGCTTGGAGCGAGTATGCGAGCTCTTGCAGTCAGTCACCTGGAAGAGATTTCTGACGATGGAATTCTTGCCATGGCTGAATCCAAATCTATAGCAGTGATTCTTCCCACAACAGCTTACATATTAAGGTGGCCGGGCACGTGCTTTACGGCGATTGTTGTTGCGCCATTGTGTTCAGTCCGTATGGCAGTGTTTTCAACCGGGGTTCTGCGGAACCTCAGGGTTCCATGAGTGGCTGCCAGGTGTTCCCCGAAACAGTCCGAATGTGCCTGTGACGAAATTCGCAACCACTGCTCTGTGCGGTTGTAGCAATACCGCTGCTTCACAGTTGCACAGGGTTCCATGAGTAACGCAAGCATTTGCGGAAGGTTCCGTTGCAGCAAAAAGGTTGAAAAACACTGCCGTATAGTCTGACATTGCACAAGGTCTTCCGGCAGCTGGAGTGGTAACGTGATTACTCGCTTAGCATTGAGTTATTGTGTTTGATATGTGTGTTATTGTTTTGAACGTTGCGCTCATTTCAATGTAGTCGAGGATGCTTCAGCTTACTACCAAAACTCTTCCGTAGATTCTACGGAGACGGCGTAGAACAACACGATGACGGCAAATCAATTCAGGGTTTAAACTTAAAACCCACTGAAAAAGACGAAATAGAAGACTTCTTGTTATGTAGTCATAACATACCAAAAATGTTACAAATATCCACAAAGTCCTTAGGTCTTCATAAAAAATTCGTGAAAACGATTTTGTGGGTTTGAAAACTTCTTCAGGGAAGCATGCCCAGCGAGCGTGCAACGCATCTCGCAAACCTGCGGAGCAATGCACAAAACTCATCACAACGCTTGTCGTCTCAAGAATTGTCTTAAGACTAAGGTTTAAGTGCTATGGTTTCTTGTATATTTCTGAGCAAGGCAGTAATTTAAGTTATTTTTTCAGGTTGAAATCACCGCCTGTGCGCAAGATGATTACAGCTGGTGTCCCAGTCGCGCTCGGATCAGATTTTAATCCAAACGCTTTTTGTCTAAGCATGGTATGATATTGAAATTACTTTTTTGCAGCTTTGCTTATGCTTTAACATGCTCGAGTGTAGAAGCGAACGCCTTGTTTTTTTGGGGGGGGGATTTTTTGTTCCTCTGAAGAGTACGTTTGCTTGAAAAAGTTCGCAGCTACGTCACGTTTGTGCAGTGATGCCGCTCACACCCTTCAAAGAAACGTTATTCGAAATATCGGGTAAAAATGACATGGTGTTTTCATTTTGCAATTCTGTGGTTTTGATATCCCATTTTGTAAAGTTTTTCCTGTGGAAATCTTGCGCAGACATCCATGATTGAATTGTTCTTTTGCAACCACTAAGTGAGTTCACTCGACCTCTAAAGGTCAAACTTCAATGCCATATGATCAATCAATAACGAAGCAGAGTATGTTGCGAAGCTGGTACGTAATTTCGATTATCCCATATGCCAGGGGTGGGCAAATAGTGGCCCGCCTCAGCGTTTTCAGTGGCCCGCGGAAGCATTCACGAAATATGTTCATACCTAAAATTTCCTCCTTCAACATATCACAGTAGTGTTAGCGCTAAGGCTAACTTAACCAACACTTGCTTCTATTTCTGTTAGAAAGAATGGCCCTCCACTAAATGTTGCATTCTGAAGTGGCCCCGCAGCAAAGCAGAAATGATTTGCCCACCCCTGCCACATGCCATTGCGTTAAATTACGTATAATCTAATTCCGACGAACAACTGCAGTGCTTCAGCAATCTAATACCCAACGGTGCAAGCATCCAGTTCAGAAAAACATGTGAAAAATCAGTTGAACAAATTATTTTATTCAAACAAGTTCCAGGAAGATGTAGGTGACTTCTTCAGAGAAAGAAATGCTTCCCCAGGATGCTGGAATTTCGAAGACCTTGTTTCTTGATAGCAGCTTCATCAGTTACTCCACAAGTCATTCATAGTATTGTTAGATGTGATCAAATGCTCAAATGTTGTTCGAATCCTTCAGAATTCCAATCCAAAAATCAGGGTTTTTTCGAGTATTTAGATTCGAAATAAATTTGGATTAAGTAAAGGTGAAAAATTGCAAGGTCAGCAAAACAAAGGTTTCAAAAAGTTTTGCACTGGCGCTCTTTGCGCTTCTGAGTAAGAGAAAGAAACACTCAACAAGCTCAGCGGCAGTGGGTAGTGACGTAACAAGCCAATTAATAGGTCGTGTGATCGCTGATCAGCGTTCTAAATCTGTACGCGATCAGCCATTTTGCACCTAACAGGTTATTCTGAAATAGGATTCGACATTCTGGATTCGAAATGAGATTCCGGAATTTTCCAGAACTTCTAAATGTTCCATAATGCACATCCCTAGCCGCGATCCATATTTTGCAAAATATGGGAACCACTGTACTAATAGAAACATGTTGAAAGAAATAGTTAATGTTTGCAAGAAATGTCTTGGACAAGTTCTCATCGACCAAGTATACACTTGCAAAAGATTGGCAGAACTTATCAAAGGAGCCGGGCGGTACTTCTTGACGACTTAACGTTGACGGGATGTTCTTCAAACCTACGTTGTTGACAAGCATTTTCGTCGCACTGTTTCAAAGTATTTCTTCGTGCGCTTTTAAACGCGTGCGTTGAAAATCCGCACCTCGGACACGGTCTGTTGCTTTTGCAGCCAACCGTCATGCACCTTGCTTGCGTCAACCTTCACATGTCGATGCCCGAAGCTTTGTGTGCGGCCACCATCAACGCTGCTGCCGCTTTGGGAAAATCGAAGACTCATGGAAGTATTGAGCCTGGAAAGCGCGGAGACCTTGTTGTTTTTCGTGCTCCGAGGTAAAATGAAAATTCAGATATTTAGCCTTTTACCCCAGCTGTCGGTTCGGAGATTTAAAGTATTTTTATAGGGTTATCCTGTAAACATTTTAGTTGCATTGAAAAAAAATCCATGATCTTGACCGGTTGAAGAGGTGGGTAAACGTATCATCAATTTCGTTCGATTTTCTTCGCTGTGATTGAATTCAGATCTTACACCTGTAAAGAAAAATTTATAAACCGATAATAGTCCATTGGAAGTGCTCAGTCTACCATCCAGATCTAGAATCTTTACGAAATAATGCATTGTCATTATCGAAAACTGCAGTGTCGTTTGGTGAATATTTACGGCTTTTTGCCGAGATATTCTCCGAAACAAAAAAGTTTATTTCCGATTCGTTTTTTTTCTAGAGAAATGTACAATCATAGTGAAGGTTTTGAAGAACTAAGCAACCACAAATTTTACTACTGGTACTTCGGGTTTTTTCGTTTATTTCATACCTGATAGTCAGTAGCGTGCCCAAGAAAGCTAGCACGGGCACAGACAGGAGGCTAATGGTGCGCTGGAATTCATAGGCGTAGCCGGGGGTGGTCCAGGGGGCCGTGCTCTCCCACAAATTTAGAATATGTCGACATTTTGTAATTTGAGAGACGGCATCCCAAACAAAATACTGTTGCTCGCCTAAAATGAAAAAATTTGGCCCAGGCTGGTTACACCACTGCTGGGATTGCAGCCTAAGTAATCCCGTGCCTCTGCAAAATTGCATTCAGGGTATGATTCACTCCGCCATGAAGTATATTATCGTAAAAGTGACGAACACAAAGTCCGTCAAATGAGACACATTTGGAAAGATTACCGGATGCCTTGCGTAACTGGGAGTGGCTGCATTGCATCACGCAAGTCTGCCTCCATCACGCAGGACATTTTATACTTTAGTTTCATTACGAAGAGGTCTTGCCTTTGAAACAGAGATGAGCATTGGAATGGACTTGAATTGGGTCCATAGTCGTAGCTAGGGGTTAGGGCAGGGGGCCATGCCTCCCCAACTTTTTGGCATAACCAGTCATTTTGCTTTAAGAGGCGGTATCCCAAACAAAATACTGTTGCTCGCCTAAAATCAAACATTTTGCCCCCCCCAAATTTTAGGCTGGCTACGGCGCTGATCGGGTCCGGTGTCAAGCGAAATTCCTGACCTATTCTTGCTTGTCAATTAATTTCCTTCTCAGATGTCTATTGTGAAAATAGTAACTTATGGTTAGACGTCAGGTAGTTCACAACAAGCGACAGTTTGGAATTCCTAGCTATTGAAAAACAGTTGACTTAGACATCAATTTTTTTTTCTAACCCTAAACCTTAACCCTATCCCCTGATCATCAACTGTCTGCATATTTGATATCTCATTGACATAGTCACCGAAATGCAATGACCTGGAATATTACTCTGCGCATGCGCAGATGGCGTGATGTCAGCAATTTCGCAAGTCCGACATTTCGCGTTGACACCGGACTGTAATGAATCTTGATGGATTTTGATTGGATCCGGACCGTAAATCGTTTCAAAAATTTTGGATCAGGACTGGTTTTGGACTGAGTTAATTGAAAGGTATTGCGGCATTTTTGTTGAAAAGCTGTGTTTTATTAATTTTTTGGACTTGGACTTTGCATTTAAGATTTTTTGAATGTGGTTGCGATTACTGATGTCACATTGTCACACTACAGTTGTGGTGTGATTAAGCTGAATAATGGCCCAAATGGGTGGATAAAAACCAGCCGATTTTCTTGTTTATATTTTGGTCTACGCACCGTCTGAAAACATTCATGAACCCCTGGGGGTTCAAGGTACCCAGGCTAAGCACCCTGACGTAAACAGTCGAAAAATCGTCGCAACTATGCTACCGCAATCTTCAGCTTGTGCAGATTATGGAACTTACCGATAAAACGTTCAACGCCCTGTTCGCGTTTTATGATCGCAAACACCGCTTCTGCTGAGTTTCGATCAAAGGCTTTTATTTCGACCTACCCTCGTTCGATCAAGTTACCAAAACCTGGTCATGTTTGCGTGTACGCCTATTGTGTAATTGCTGGTCGCGGATAGGCCTGCGCAAACTGTATGAAGTGAACCTCTAGCTACCAGCTAGACGAGTTTGAACCCCAGTTTGCATGTAGTTTTTTAACTTCTAACATCTTTTGCTGCCGGAGAGCCTCAATGCTTTTCAAAAAGGTGTGCGTTTACATTTGCAGGTGGGAGCACTTGATTTACCAATTCGCTGGCCACGACGAAATCATCGAAGCTGTAGTATGTGGTGGTGTCGTTGCTTATGAGAAAAAAGCCTGAACGACAATGTCACCGTCTACGCGATGCAAGGATGTTTCTGTAGTTTGTTGCGCCACAAGCATTGGCAAGCAGCATTCTGGGTTTTCTTACAACGAATTTTTCACTTCTCACGTTACCTCATCATGAAAAGAAATTCATTCATATAAAATTAATCTCAGTGAATTATTGTGGAAACTATCTAATGTTCTTTGTTTTTCGCTTTTAGCAAAATCACGACTTACGCAGTTAATGCAATATGTGAAAAAAAGAATTGGGGCGAACGTTTCATTGAAAGCAGAATGTGGCTTCACACGGTCAACACAATCGGAATATTTTTCTTTTGAAAATTCACAACAAATTCGACGACAAAGACGCTTATACTTCGGCACAACCAAATAGGCACACCATTCCCTTTTCAAGGAAGTGCGCGCGAGATTCGCACCGGGACCACTGGGTCTAGCACGCCGAGCTGTTAATTTGGACAGGTGAAAAGATTGCATCAGAGATTCCCTATGTGTCGGGGATATAATCAGCTCTAATATTTTTGTAACGAATGTAATGGACATCTTTCGCGCTTGATAATTTTAGTCGAAAGACTTGTTATAACGTTTCATCAGCTTCTACTGCAATAACCGCAAGCCTTTTATTCGATCCACTTTCTTTCACCGTAACGCTCTGTAAGGGCCGGATTTAACTGATGCGAGGCCCTAGGCTAATCCATTTGTGAGGCTCCCTCTCGCACTGTTATGGGGATAAATGGAAAAGCGCTATTCATTTTAAGCTTAGCCGAATATGACGAGTGAACGCTCTAAAACCACGGTCAATAAAAGTTTATAAATCATTACTATAACTTCCCCACGATCACTGCACTTGTTGATGCCTTCGGCGCAAAAGCGTTCAATGGCACGGAATTGTTGAAATCGTACTTGGCTGGTGGGAACAGGATTTCCAATTTTTGCAGGCAAACCAGCCGGAAATGTCATGGTTAAATATTTGACACAATACATGGCCTACGGTTTTATAACTTGCACATCTCATTTTTCTTATCTATGCTCAAAAAAAAAAAAAAAACACCTTGCACATATGTGTGGCGGCATAAAAGACGTTAAAGCACGTGTGGACCACGTTGCGACTCCCATACCACGGATGTAAAAATGTTGCACATACGAGGAAAACATGTCAAGTAAAACGCACCCAAATGGTTGCAACTGGTAGGTTCACGATTCACGCGTTTGTTACTTTTTCAAACTGCTAAGAATCGAACCCAAGTCGGAACGAAACGGTTGCGCGAAAGCATGTGAGGTTTAAACCAGAACCGTCGCCAGAAAGTCTTCATTATAGGGGGCTTTACATTTGCGCATGGGGACTTGCCATTGTGAAAATTTGTGTTTCATGTTTCAATTTGGAAGGAATGCTCCCCATGGCGACGGGAGTGTTCTTAACTTCCCTAATGCTGTCATTATTGAAAAACGTACAAAATGCTACACAGGGCCGGCCCTAGGTGGTGCTGGGCCCAACGCAAGACCTAGGGGCGGGGCCTCTCTGAGCAGTGGTTCAATGACGTCAACGTGCTCAGTCAACCGTGTTACGCCTTTTTTTGATAAAGATGTTGTTGCCAAGTGGCCTGTATGAATATCGAAAACGGCAGTAAAATATCGAAGTTGTGTGTATGTAGGTTGCATGCAGGGATGTAGTGCTAACAAAAGAGGCGTGGGAACGCACCCAAGAAACTAGCCATTTGAAAACAACATAAAACCCATTTTAAAGCAGTATGAAGTCATGAAAAAGGTGTGGGAACGCCGTTCCCGCCTCACTACACCCCTGGTTACATGATATCACAAACGTTTACTTTTTATTTGGATGGGCGTGGGCATAGCTCGTGTGTCCCCTAGCTACTACGCCCATGTTTATCACAATAGCATGCTACTGTGGTGGATATTAGACAGGGCACCGGTACCACTCGTACAGTAATTAAGCCAAAATTTGTGAAGGAAGCTCTACAGTGGAATCCGACAGGCGAGCGCAAGTGCAAAGTTACGTCAGTCAAACCGAACTGACAAGCGAATTGAACTTACAATGCTATTACTTCACTCTTGTTGAAAGGCACTGTCGTTTTAAGAATGACGATTGGCTTGGAGAAAACTTCTAACATCAACCGATTACCTTTCTCGCTTTCGCTAACCACAAGCGCATACGCGTCAAATGCAACGCCTGGGAGCACAATCAACTGTCCATGCATCTGCCCAAATTTCCCCCAGAAGTCAATTTTATAGTTATTCTTAATGCATGGACTTGGATACCAATGCAAACTGTTCTTTACGAATGATGTAGAAACAACGAAGCATATAGCCGCCTAATGTAATGATAAACAGGAAACGAGTGTGCTGGATGACGTTCACATATTTTGCCTTGCCTAGTTAAGCCGCAATGCAGCTTTAAGTGTCCTTTACGTTTATGTACCTGAACTTTGAAGTAGTGGCTTTTCTACCTATTTACGGACGCAAATAGGCAAAACACATTTAAAAATTGGTGGAGCGGTAAATAAAATAATGATGAATTGAGTCCAACGACCAACCGTTCGTTAGTCTTTGCTCAACCACAAACCACTGAACACTTACCTGTAAGTGAAAACTGGACTTTTCATGCTCAGCTAAGCCCACTCTAGCATGAACGGGTCAGAAAACTCACCAATGGATTGAGCGGCATTAGCATTGCGAAAAGCTTACAACAAAAGCAAAAAGTTCCGATTTTTCCAGCTGAGTAGCCAACACTAGTCATTTGCTTTGCATCACCTCTCCATTGGATAGTTCACGTTGTAAATAACAATTTCAAAAATTCCTGTCTGCATCATCTTTGGGAAATTCATAATTAAAAGGTAACTTATGTGGATCTTTCGCGATCGAAAAATTTCGCTGAGCTGTTGAAGGACGTTTGGGCCAAGACGCAGGATCTTAACAATCTTCGATAAAGCTAATATTAGGGCTGTCGTTTTTCCTCCTCGGAATCTGAATCACGCTGTTGGCCCAAGGTAGACGATGATGTATCTTGTTCAGCAGCTTACACAGGAGATACCGGAAGATTATTGTGCAGATCTTGATCCTTTAATCTGATTCCTCGATCTCAGTACTATTCTTCTTAACGATAAATTTGTTTATTGCTCCGCTGGCGCGCTTTATTTCACTTGCCTTCGCTGCATTTATCTTCTTTTCATCGCCACTGCGGTAGGTTCTACATACTTCACGCTTTCTTTTCGGCATTTTTTGTGATGTAGAACGTCTAAGCTTTTCTAAACAATATTCAGTCATTTCAACAACGTCGCTTGACAGCCAATGAAATAAAAAATCTTTCAATTTTGCATATTTTCCATCGGTTTTCATTTGCGTTTAAAGGCATTAATATCATCTGCCATTTAGATAGGATTTCAAGTTTTGTCTTGGTAACTTCTTACAAGGTACAGTATTGTTTCTCGTCGGGGGGAAACATTGCCGCCAACAGTAATGCACAGAGACATAACAACTGTTTAATGTGGATTGCGGTTCAAAAGAGCTCTGGGCTATCACAAATGAAGAAGTTTATGGGCACAGTGACTATAAACTATCACTAAATTGTGGTGCACTATACATTCAAAACGAAGGCCCCAGCGTGCAATTGTTTCAGAATTACGATCAACAATAGTTTTGGCACAACCAGCGTGACCTACTGCCCCGACAGGCTGACACGGTTCTTTGTCCAGTACAGACCAAGCTGAAAAATGTACAATACAAAACATGTTGCTGTTGGATGCTGGAGTCTTCGGAATAGCCAAATGCTGGAGTCTTCGGACCCGTATAGGAGGTCTACGTCTGCGGGTTCAACCTGACATCTTTTCTCATTAGTGCCAATATCGTCGAGTTAATTTTATCTTGGAAAAATATTAGAATAAGTAATCTATGGAAAAATCTGCCATGAAGAAAATCTGTAATTCTTTGTGAAAATGCAGATGATCCTCAACCAACCAAAACCTTTTCAAAACAGAAGTATCTTTCGAGAACTAAGCAAAGTTACGTAAGCAGAAACGCTCTCAAAGTTAATACGACAGACACTCGTCTCGACCTGCTCATTGCGAGTTGAATCACTACACACATTGGTTGTAGGCCTATTGCAATCGAAACTGGCCCAATTTCCATCCATAAATAGTGAGTCATGGTCAGGGCCGGATTAACCATTAGGCAAACCGGGCAAATGCCCGGGGCCTCGCGCTTTTGGGGGCCTCGCGCTTGAATATCAAACACTCCTTTACCGTCTTTTCATGTTTTTAGGCTGTTCACAACGCGTCAAAGTTGTGGAGCTTTATGATTACGCGTTTAGTATATAGGTTAAGGAACCTGATAACTTTGGTGTTTATCTTTTTTGCACGCTTTATGACCCAAGAATTATATCGAAAACAGTGCATCCATGGGCGTCCACAGAAATTGTTCCAAGGGGTGGAACGTCGAAATTTTGCTTATCCTTTTCAGATTGCTGACGATCAATGCAAATGGACGTTCACAAAACGCTTTACCCTTTCTGCCTCATTAGTCATCTGTGCTGGTTGAACCTCAATTCTCAATCTTTTGTCTAAAATGTTTTCTACACTTCGGCCATCAGAAACGCATTTTCTTTTCATAAACTGCCTAATATCCATTTTGCGAGCACTTTCTACAAATAAGTTATAATTTAAGTATAATCAACGGCCAGAACGACATGAGCGGTGACAGGCTTTAAAAAACTGAGCAGATGAATGAAAAAAAACTCGCCATAGCAAATACAGCTTTGCNCTTCGCGCTCACTAAGAAGTCAGAACTAAACCTTAATGATAAAGGTGCATTCCCACAAGTCTGCATAGACGTGTTGTGCGAAGCCACGTATATTTATGCTGTGTGAAAAGAAGCCTGCATTAGAGTTAGGGCCGGAATAAGGGGGGGGGCAATTGCCCCGGGCCCTCCGCTCCAAGGGGTCCCCCGTGATGACATTTATATGTTTTAAATAAAGTATTCGTTTGAAAAATTGTCGTGATTCAAAAGAGACACAAGAATACAAACTGTATATTCCGATGTTGCTTGAGTATCATTAATGATTTCTCTGCAAGTTTGGCTTTCTACCAGTTTTAGTAATC
>JGI24158J21664_10001372_pt1 | contig 27247 bp, 8 predicted proteins | sample Ectturendosymbi3_FD_21664 | JGI IMG/M metagenome (IMG submission 21664) | reverse complement strand
TAGGGGCACAGTCGTCTTTTTTGATTTATTCAAAAAGTTGAAAACGTTGAACTTTAAAGTTTCCATGGTGATTTAGTCTCATACCAGCCGTAGTACTAAAGTGCATTTTTCCATGATAGGCACCCGTTGTTACGAGTTACAGAGCAAATTGTGTTTTTGCTACCCAAAAGTAATTTATAAAATCGCATTTAGATTTGGGTTTTGCCCACGTTAACCAACATCTTCTGTTTTGAGTTTTTGTGACGTTGTAGTCAGGGCCGCGCAACATTATTTGATATTGCCAGAGTTTAAATTATTTTTAAGTTGATCTGGTACTTCTTCATTTCATTTTTTAGATATGCATGGGGCACATCTGACAAAAAAATGAAGCGCACTCAACACATTGCCTCTAGGTCAGTCCAGACAAGGTGAAGCTTGAGGGGTTATATTGGAATGCAGTACAGAATAATTCTAATATATGAGCATTTTAAAGTTTATTATGTGCTTAGAGGCACATCATATTTGTATGGTAAAGCATGAATTTCAGCATACTGCACTGGTTTCATTTAATGTTTGGTAATCATACAAATTTGTTTTGCGATGCTGTGATAGTGGGTAATTAGAATGTGAAAAAAGTGGAGAGGCAGTGTTCCCCATGCTCATGTCGAGTGTGCCCCATGCCTGGGGCACACTTGACAGAAAAAGTACCCTTTTTAATGATTGCAAAATTTTTTCTGAAAGGCGTTGTTTTCATGTTTTGGCGTGGTATTGTGTATATAGAGTTGTTTTATTGTGTGACAAATTTTGAGCTTGTTTGGACATGAAATAAAGTAGCAGTGGCTGAAAATGCAAAAAATGTCGACTGTACCCCACCTTCCCCTATTATCTGTTAAGGACAAACACACGTACTACGAGACACGAGATAATGCACAAGGAACCGACGAGCAACGAAGGGACCGCAGTCTCAAACCTATTCAAGTCTTGTGTAGAGTAAATATAACCAGCATCTGAGCTGGTATGTAGTACCTACATGAAACAGCACAAGCGCCGCGCCGTTAAGAGCTTTACCTAGTATGCCAACTTTGAAACGACTAGTTTTTTCACTCACCCGGCATTGCTCCCTCACAGAGTCGCATGAACCCTTGGCTGCGGCGAGCCCCTTCACTAACCAAGTTTTGTTTTCTTTTTTCATGAATTTAGGAACTGCTGAAGATGGATAGAGTTTGTAACTGCAGGGACCTGCAATGTGCAAGTGCACTGGTGGGCATGAACGAGGAGACAATTTTCATGCAGAAAACAAATCGCCGTAAAGTCTTTTGTTTCTACCAGAACCAGGAATATTTTCGGTTTCGCGCTAATTGCCAGGTTGGCACGAAGAACGAAAATCCGATGTCATAATGCTATAATCAGCACGTGCAGAGTGAATGCGTTTCAAACCTCGTTTCGAAAGCAAAACATTTGCTTTGCAAATGGAATATGCAAACTTTTGGTTGCCATTTAGAGACTGTGTATGAGCACATGCGCAAAAGTACCGGAATGCGTGCTATTTACTTTATTTTATCCTTCGCGATGTCATCAGCAATCATACAGTCAGGGGTGTAGTGAGTTGGAACGCGTGGGAACGGCGTTGCCACACCTTTTTGTACTAGATTACATTAAAACACGGCTGCGACCTCGCAGTTGTACCAGCGACACGCAGATTCGCACTGCTAGTCAAAAGTCTACAGTGAAACAGGATGATCCAATGTGGACATTCTTGTAGGCGAATGCTCACTGTATTTGAACTATTTGGTGCGGTCTGCCTTTTTATTTGGTGCGGGAACGGCGTTCCCACACCTCTTTTTTAGCACTACACCCCTGCATAAAGTAGATAGTGTTGATCAGCAGTAAAGACTATTTAAATTCAATGGCATTTAAAGAGTAAACTCTGCTTCCAATTGTGTTAACATCTGCATGCGTCCGCATTTAGGAGTGGCACTGTTGGTGGTCAACACTCACGAATGCTGGGTCTGACATCTAAACGTCAACTATACAACACGTGAGTAAACTTGAAGCAGCTTCATATTTTTGTGCCCTTCGGCATCCACCACCTTTTGCGACATTCGGAATTGAACAACGTATAAAGATTCCTAATTTTTCTGTACTAAACGTTAGAGTTGCGGCAAAACTTTATTTAACGGATCACGTGGCAGACGAATCGTTCAAATGCTCGGTACACAAAACTTACATAGCAAAAATTATAATATTTTCTGTAATTAACAAGAAAAAACTTCGCAACACTTTTTTTTGGAAAGAATGTGTGAAACCGCAAATATCTAACATATGAACACCAGCAAAGGATCAGCTTTGCTGGCGAAATTCGACCCCAATGATTTTGACCTTAGCTGTTGACCCCGACGACTTTGACCTTTAGATTTTGATCTCGATGATTTAAACTTTAGCTGTAACTTTTTGTCATAGACCGAACTTGCGCTCACGGTGTCTATAGGACGAAGTTTGTAAAGAACAAAGATCGATTTGAGGAAATGCAAAAACGAATGAGTCAGACATAAAAAAGCATACATCAAGCTGCATCGACAAAGTTGCACTGTATTGACTTGTAGAATGACAGTAGGCTTTTTTTGCAACATGCCAACCTAAAGCCAATCCAAAACACTTACCACTAACTGCACAAGCCAGCAAGGCGCAAATGCAAGTGACAAACAAGATGTTGAAAGAGTTTTCCATTTTAAAGCAAAAAAAGTAGATACAAGAACCTGTAGTTCATGCTGTAAAAATACCTATTGCAGCTTATCTTTGAGATGGATTAATTTATCAAAACAGCACGGGCGTTCCTTGGCTAAAACGGGTAACAATATTCGCCTGCAAAATAGGAACACATGTAACAATTAATGTATGAACTTCGGAAGGTCAAAACAATAAAAAGAAAAATATGAAGTTTTCAGAAATACTTTGTAATTGGGTATTGTTTGAGACATTCTTTAAGGTTTTACATTGTTGTTTGCTTCTTTTAGCCTCGTAGTCGAAGATAATAATGAAAATAAATCATACACAAATAAACATAAAATGATTTTTTTGTGTAAACCAGACGAGATCTAACATCATTTTTGTATAAACTAGACGAGATCTAACATCAAAACACTAGCATATTGTGTACTTACAAATTCAACACATCATACAGTACATTGCGAAACTTTTGTTAGCATTCTCCGTGATCAGCAATTTCTTTATGTAAAACAACAACCAACGAATAGCTTAAACACTTCCGTGATGGTTCATACAACAACACACCAAATTTTGTGTCTTTTCCTCAAATGACAAACCTTTGTGAGAAATATTGATTCAGTAATCCCACAGTGACAAATGAATTACAAAAATTTTGCATGCTACTAAATCTCAGCAAACGTGTGATGTGCAGATCTGCATCAAATACCGGATGTTTTGGTTGGAATAAAGCGTCACGTCTGCAGCAGTGATTGTATGATTCATGCAAAGAGAGATTTTTTACGTCTGGACCAATGATCAACAACTGCAGGTATAGACTCGATGACTGGCAAGCAGTTGTGCAGTGGAGAAGAACGCTGTTCCTCCAAAAATTATGAGACACGGCGTTGCTTCATGTGGCAGAATCATGTTTTATATTATGTAGGTTTTATGGTTATGTAGCTTTTTGTAGGTATACCTATGGGGCCTTGCCCCCCCGGATTTTGAAATTTTCAGCAAAAAAAGGTTGTTTTCTTAGATTGGAGTGGGAAAAATCAAATTTCACCACTTTTGGCCCCCCCTGGAAAAGTTTAGGAAAAATCCTCTAATGCCCCCACCTGGAAAAAAATCCTTCCGACGTCCATGGATATACCACTGTATGCTGCTTTCATACCGATGGCGTATAGCCTGATTTGGATCTCAGAATTGAGATCAGGGATATCTGAACACCGCTTGGCCAAGATATCCATGATTGAGACACGCACGAAACTTATCAGAACTTCAAACCTTGATGCACGAGGCTAAGAGCAGACTATTTCGCAACTCCACCAAAATGTGAAAAGAGATCTTTGGGCAGCCAGAGATATAAAACATTGTTTGCGTTACAGTATTTATTGTATCGAGAGACACATCGTCACAAATCTGGGTTTGTATTTGGTACGCTAACGGATGTGATTGTTGTCGTTTCCATCATTTAGCCCTCTATAGGGAATTCTATGCAGGCCGCAGATGTATTTGCAGATTTATTTGCAGCAAATAAAAAACAATTGTTTCTTTGTATAAACAGCCATGCTGTCTATATGTTGCATTATCTTAGAGCCAACCGCCTGACTAAGGGTGCTGCCACATCTTTTATCATGACCCACTAATAATGCCCTCTCTCTGAAAAGTTTGCCCATCACTGAAGTAGAATAAATGCGGCAAATTGCCCATACGCCTTATTCCCCACTTAGACTCCAGGGCCCTCCGGCCTTTAGGTCGTATACGGCCTAACTTACTCGTAGTTAGTCACACTTTTACAAGAGTACATACGTCTGGGGGATGCAAATATTTGTAAATTTACCAAATTTAATGGAGCTGTTCTAATTTTCCGAAACCTGAATGAAGTTGTCTTTAACCCAAATTTGAAGGAAGCTGCTCTAATTTGCTCAATTATAGTCGGAAATAGTTGCCGATTAGGGCGCCTATAAAAATAATATGACAGTGAGGATCACAATAGCTTTCCTACAGAAACAGGTTCCAATGTTTGACGTTGTAACATCTCTATTATGTTTGCCTTGCCACAACTAAAAAAACACTGAGAACTGATTCTGCACCAGGTGGACAAAGCTTTGCAAGAGAGAAAAATTATTGAAAATAGCTTGCGAAAAGAAGCAGGGTATGTTTGCAGTAATCTGCATTCTCGATGCTCGTGGCGATGCATTTATCCTATCTTGCTATTAAGATTAAGACGGCTGCCCGAAGGAATAAACTCATAACTTCAACAATATGAACTGCTTACTAAATTTTGAACTTTCTTGAACAGTTGCTAGTTTCAAATAACGTCTCCACCCACCATTACGTGTTAAAACATTATGGTGATAAAACATTGCATACATTCAAGTTCCTTCATGTTAAACATCAAAGCGGTAATGCACACAGCTTGGCAATTGTAACTGGCTGCAAAGAGCGTTTTACGTTCTTTTATTGATTCCCCTTCGCTTTTCATTGTCATAATCTGCCTCGCTACTGCTATCTCTTCCCGTATATGCACTTGTTACATCAAAAAGCGACGCACCCAAACGCAAGAGAAAAGCCAATTGTACATAGTTTAACTACGTGGGAGCTCTCTACTTGTCCCACGTGGTGCCAGCAACTTCTTTCTTGTGAAAGCGTTGTCATTTTGCTATGTTGAGAGAGAACACGTTTTGCTCTCTTTATACGAAATTTCCAAAAACTGTGAAGCAATGAACTACTGGCGTCTGGGGGAAATACATGTACACCACACCCTGCATTACTCGAAAGTCGATCTCATGAGCAAAGGCATTTTGTTTGAAGTGCTAAAAACTCAAGTTGTTTACAAATGTTGCATTTTGATGAGTGTTATCAAAATCTTCCTTCTGTGTACCCTCAAGGTCCGAAGACTTGAGCTTACGACACTCGACTGAACGCTATTAAATTTGCACTACTTTTTCTCAAAGTTCGTTGGTGAATTCCTAGTTTTTTTTACAGTCACTCATTAATATAGACCGAATGGAGTGCCGTACACAAATGACGTAATGCTATTTTCTTGAATTTTTAACCCCCTCCTTTTTTTCTCAACATGCCATACTGTAAACTAAAGGATTTCGCCATAATTACAATGTTACAAAATAAGTTAACAAGAATGCTCTGTCTCCCTGCAGGTTTGCTGAATTTAGGTTGTGGAAGTTTTGAATAACTGGTCATAACACTTTAAGTTAGTCTTGCATTAGAAACAAGTGTGTAAATCCTTCGGTTTGTCCAAAATTTGTGTTAAGTGAAGTTCAGAAAAAAAGTCATCAATATTTTTTCAGCTTTTTCACACATTTGTCTTCTTAGGCAAATCTTTCCAGATCTATCATTTTTGCAGCCAATATAGGTTTGAGGGCCAAGCAAGTAACTAACCAGACCGTGACCCCCAAATCCAGAATTTGTTCTAGTTACAGTAAACCGCGATGGAAGACTAGTTTACGCAAAAATATTTTTTGTAGCTGTTGATCTAAATTTCTGTCTCTGAGTTAACTTTATATGCTGTGTACAATTAAGTTAGATGTAAGACTTAGAAATCCAAAAATCTAAAGATCAGCAGTGCAGTCATGCAGATGCATGTGGACTACAGGCAAGTTGCTGTAAATAAATACAATACACAGGATTTCTACTAAGTTGCAGTGAATGCCTTTATTTTGAGAACTGTGGCAACAACTCTGTGGTCCAAAGTGTTTCTGACTTGAGATCTCAGAAGTATTGGCAGTTTAAGACATTTTTATCCTATTTTGTTTAAAAACGTTTGGACAATTTTTTGTTGTCACAATATCTTCAACCCTCTTGCTCTTGTCTCAAAATGTCACAAAAGCTGAAATAACCTCCTTTCTTATTGTTGCGTCATGAATAGAGGACGTCTGAAGTCAACCGCAGGTGTGGTGGCAAAAAGACAGACACAAAAGCTTGCTTAAAAAAACTAAGGGAATGTGGCAAAAAGTATTGTTTCCCAGTTCAATATTTCTAATAAAAATTCATCATAGTATTAGTACTATCCCACAGTGATGTGTCGCTTGCTGGTCACTCAGATTGTTGTTGCCTTTTGATTTCGTTGTTTTTGTAAAATTTTAACCACGTTCTTGTCCGAACAAAGTTTCAGATATACTAAGGTATTGAAAAGCAAACAGGCTTAAAGTTTGCTTTCATTTGAAGTAAAACGTGTCGAACAGGCATCTTGTTCGGTGCGCATAATCGCTCGGTATAAGAGTTAATTGTGTGACGGTAAAACATCAACACCGTGTTTGCACTTTCCTCATGGTCGCACAACAAACACCAGTTTAGAATCACTCGCACATGCGAGGCAACGTACGCACTCAACAGTCGTTTTCGCCTCTGGCATTCTGCGCATGGCATGTTGGGTCTGTCGAAATAGATAGTCCGATACGCCATCACAAGTAAGATGAAAAGCAACAATAATCTTTTCGTGGCACGGAGAAATGCTAAGCGCACTAAGGGCAAAAAAGAAATTGTCTTTCGAGTTACAACGATGCTTCGCAGTACGTCAAGGTTGGCGCACCCTTTTAGTTAGTTTATTGAATTAATTTGATCAAACAATGTGGTGAATACACAATACAATATTCAAAAATCGCCTGATTATGTTAATCTCACCCATACTGACTGGAAAACATTTTATGAAAGCTGTTGTAAGTTTTGTGCAATAATCATCAAGCTCTGTTAATTGTTCCCATGTGACATCACTTGTTTCTTCGAGAAATTTGTTATTTCGTCGAGCCTCGCGAGGTCCCAAACAGGCTTTTGGTAATCGCAATACAGTGGTTGTTTTTTTCCCCCAATTCGTCGTAAGCACTAAGCAGAAGCAGGTATTGTCAATCTATGATTAAACTTGGCTAAACGGTTGTACCTTAGAAAGTTAACAGTGAAACATTAAGTTCAAAACTTTAACTTCTGTTGTAAGAACAACACGAAACCAATCGAGTAGTTGTTGGCAATATCTAGCGCTTAAGCCTCTATGTAAATATTGACTGCTGTTTCAACACATTGGTTTTTGCTGCACAGGAGAACTTCGACAAAACAATTTCAGGGCGTCCTGCTCCTTCTAACAATGACAACCTCTTCGACTCGATTGTGGCTGTCAGTCCAATGTAGGTTTCATATAGGTTATGAACAGTATTCATGATTTAGGTACGTTTCTCGTGATCAGGTAGCAGAGGTATGCGTTGAGAGACACTGGAATTTGAGTTGGCTGTTTAGAAACTTGGCATTGCTGCCGTGTAATGCTTCGGAGTTTCAAAGATAGAAACCATTGCGGACGTGGTGCAAGGAACTTTCGTTTGATTCCACCTGTGGATTCAGCCAGTTGTGAGTGAGGGCGTATGTCAGCAGGGGCGCAACGAGGGGGGACAAGTGGGGCACAATTTCCATGGCGCCGATCACTAAGGGGGCGCCGAAAAATCCCAACAATGTCACAAGTACTTTAAATATGCTTCCGAAAGACCTCATGTTCAAACATGGGGGTACCAAACTTGTTTCATGACCCGGGCGCCATTTAACCTCGTTGCGCCCCTGTGTGCCAGACAGGAGTTGTGTGGACCAAGGTTGTTGTATAGAAAGGGTCCCCAACCTGGGATACAAATACCCCGGGGGGTACATTTGCCTATCTGAAGGGGTATTTTGAAGGTTAGCAATAGAAGGGAAAATATATTTATTTATTTCCAACTATTCTAAAATATAAAATTCTATCAAAAATTAAGTGTATTTTTGTTATTTTACCCAACCTTTTTGTCATAGTGTAGGAAAATTTAATGGGTACATGCTCATCTGTTGAAATGCTGAAGGGGTAGATGGTCAGAGAAAGTTTGGGAACCCCTGTTATATTGTGTCGTCTTCAATAGGTGAGTGTTTGTTTTTGGCAGTTACTAGAGACATAATTCATGTAGAGCCAAAGCAGTGACAAGAAACTCCATAACCAGGTGCTCATCAGCAGCGAGACGTTGTTACTATAGTTACGTACGGTAATGAAAATTAGCGCAGAATTTGAAGTAGTCCTACATGAAATTATGGTACAGAATTTTAACAAGCTGTCTAAGTCACTTAGACTATTTATATATGAACTGGTCCGTAACAAACAACAATTTTTCTGTTAAAATAGCTGAGGCTTTAATCCACTTTAACTTTTAAGCAAGCATAGTAGCGCAGCAAGCTCAAAGGAAACGTCAGCAGAACGCTTCCACCGTCAGATCGTTATGGGAATGCGATCCCCAATCGATATACTGCAGTAAATGATAACTGTTGTGCTACAACAAACACACTATGTCGTGCAAGTTGCAGTGGCCTCCCATTCGGTGACAACGTGATCGTTGATCATAACGTGTTTCTCCTTGTTTTTGTCGGTACGACATGATAATACAGTGTGCTGCCCGGTTTTTCATCGACCATCACAGAAAATTACACCAAAGTATGTATGCAAGTGTTAACTTGAAATTCATTCAAAGTTTTTTGCTCTTTCAATGTTACAGTATCCTTTGTCGGACTTAATATTCCACCATTTTTGCCATAACTTATCAACTAGAAACGCTAGAATGTCCATCAAACCCTCTAAAAGCTCGTACTATAGCCTTGAATGCATTTAAATCTCGCGCGGTTTCGCGCCAGTGATTCGGCTTGATTTTTGAACTCCCACGTGACGTTGACGTCATGAATTGTTTTGACAGACCTGTCAAAACATGTCAAAACATCCTGTGGTTTTGTAAACATGGCCAGAAAGGCCGAAATCTCACGGTGAAAATTGTTTTTTTCAGTCTAAACTACAAGTCTTTCCCGATTCAGAGCGGATTTGAACAGCTCTCTAGCTCGATACGCTGGCGAGTGTTGGCCATATAGAAAAAGGGTGTGTTACAACCCAAATTGGGATTTGTGGGTGCAGAAATTTTCACCAATTTATGTTTTTTATCCATAATTTTGGCTACAGATATACTAGAAAGCCACTCAAGGGCTCTCAAGACGCGGATTTTTGCCAAGTTTTCGCAAAAAACTTGAGCCAAAAGAATGGGTCAATGGGTTGGGGCCCAGGGTCAGGTAACGGTGGCTAAAAAAATGCAAAAACACTCCCATTTGTGACGTTCCCCCCAGCGAACGCCAAACCAAAAAGGAAAAAATTGTTTTTTCGATGTCAACTAGCAGACTTGCTGAATCCGTAGAGGGTTTGAACAGCTCTCTAGCTCTAGCGGCTGGCGATTTATGGCCAGGAAAGGGCGAGCCAATATATTAGCTCCTGCGGTCGTTAAAGGGTTTTAATTACGAAAACTCGCGTTAAATCTGGGTGTTCTGAAGTGATAAATTTATCAGCAACTTCAATGTCTTCAATAAATAATAAACGTTATATTACAGTGTTTGCGTGCGCACATCAGGTGAGAAAGTACGTATATCGGATAAAGCAGAACGTGTTCAATCGGTTGCATATCCTCAATAAGGTCATTGTCGGGGTTATATGTATAATGTTATTGTCTCTAACGACAACTGAAGAAACTGGTGAAACAAAGGTTAGGACTGATTGTTTAAATTTCGATTTTTCCCAATTAGGGTTGCCACATGCGTTTTGTAAAAATACAGGCCATTTTGTCAACAGTGACAAATCTAGACTGCATTCGTAAGCGCATATTCAATGGCACTGGATTCTCGAAAAACATCAAAAAACACTTTTTTGACAATGCATTTGTTTTTCGTGTTATTTTCTTTACAATTTCACGAAGCTTCCACAATGTTTGGTTTGAAAAATGTTCAGACCCTTTTAAAAACGTACGCTTTGTGGGCATAGTCTATAGCAGTGTTTCTCGACCGCGGTTCTGAGGGCCGCATGCGGCCTTCAAGCACACTTTCCGCTGCTCACAGCAGTCTTTCAACAAATCCCCTAATATTTTGTGTAACAGACTTCGTTCAGCAATAAAACAAAACGTGTCAATTGACTTGCGGTAAAATTTTTTAGTGTGGCTCTCTAACAAAATCGTAAGTCTGGATTTGGCTCTCTTCAGCGAAAAGGTTGAGAACCACTGGTCAGTAGCCCTATGCTAAGCATTAGCAAATTAACCTAAAACTGAAAAACGATAACTTCAGTGTTTAATGTGAACGGAGGCGTTTTCTTAAACTCCAAAGAAATAATGCTCTTAGTAACTTCCCAGTTTTGCATGTTATATATCAATTTCTGAAGTGAATATCTTTCCGTGCTTGTGTGACCAAAGAAAGGAAGATGGAAAACGGAGCGACAACGAGTGTTGTTAAATGAACTCCTCTGAATGAACTGTCCTGACAAGATTCACTTCTAGAGTCATTATAATTGGAGAGGTTCTGTGTTAGTTCTTTTTGCAGTTGCTGCAAACTATTTATTTTCAAAATATCGGCTTCGGGCACCGATTTTCAAATACCGGCTTCTTACCGGCCTTTGCTAAATTAGCAGTAAAATACCGGCAGGTGAAATACCGGCCATCTGGCTACCCTATTCCCAATGCATAAAATTAAAGTAAAAAACAAATTTCAATCCAAGGAAGAAGGCACTGGGATTATATTTTTGTGGGATTTTAAATCCCGCTCCGGTTCAAGATTGCACTAAATTTCCTAGTTTACTAACTAATGTACTTCTACAATTAGGGAGAGCAATCATCAACGGAGCATGTTACCAGCGTTATGAAAAACGTCTTGAGCAACTAAAAGGTCGTCCAAACCAGTTCTGCCGCCACGGGGGGCTTAGACCCCAAACAAAGCTCCAAGCACCCCAAAATTGAAATATGAAACACTGTAAAGCAGTGGAGTTTTTGTCAAATTTTAGAATGTCAAGCCCGCTGCACAAACGTAAAGTTCCCCTATTGAAGACTTTCTGGAGACGGTTCTGGTCGAAACGTTTATGTTTGCCCTGCAGAAGAAAATGTGGAAGAGAAACTATAATTAAATCAGTATTCGATTACCGTTTGAATTCGAATAAGCACACTCATACGTTTGTGTCGTAACATCAGCTTTCTTGATTTTTATTGTACGAATATGCTTTTTTGGTGTGCAATCTGGGTTTATTTGAAATCACTGAATGGAAGCCCATAAAGCGTGGTGCTGTTTGGTTCAATTCTTTTTAAGTCACTCAAAAACGATAAACGACAAAGTTGACAGTTTCTTTAACCTATATGCTAAGCGCGGTAAATTAAAAACTCTACAATTTTGACGCGTGGTGAACAGCCTGAAAACACAAAAAATCAGTAAAAAAGTGTTTTGGTATTGAAGCGCGAGGCCCCGGGAATTTGTCCGGTTTGCTCCATGGCTAATCCGGCCCTGCTCATTGCACATTATCAAGGTACGAAAAGCTTGAGCAATTAAATCTGAAACTGTTTTCACCATTCGAATCCAAAAACATTCTGGTGTTGATCGATCTTTGGTGTTGATCGATCTCTGGTGTTGACACTCTGGTGTTGATCGATCTTTGCAATTTTTTCTTCCAATTCCATCAATATTCAGTACACTGCGCTTAAAGCCTGTAAGTGCTTTCTCATTTGTATAGCTCTAGCTGTAAAAACGCTGTTTCTATTCTCCAAAATATTATGGATGACCAATCCCACCTAACTAATGATTTACAAGCCAAAAGACTGAGAATTAATTTTAGCAGTTTTTCTAGAAAACATACGTGAGTTAAGCTGCATCGTATATCTGTTAAAAAATTGCTTCCAGTTATGTGACTACATCTAATTCACAAATAACCAAGCTAGCATTTTGTTTTTGAAGAAACTCAAAACGCTTTTGGCTTTTTTCTCACAGGTTTATTTTTCCATTAGACGCGATCTGTTGTTGTTATTCCTCGAGGTTTATCTCTTGATGTTAACGCAAACACAGGACTTCGTCTATAATTTAAAGCTTTAGCGCGCATACACGCCTGCATGGGAAATATTACTTCAGCTTCGTTGAGTGCCTACAAATACTTGCACTTTGCCGCGAAGCTGATGTAAGGAAATATTTACAAATAAATTGCTTTTGTTTGTTGCATTTTTGACGAGATCACGTGAAGCGATATTGATGCAGAAGTAGTTATGGCAACATGCAGTACAAACCTGTGCCACCATTGGCCGGTAATCACGCTTGAAAGCAAATTGTGGTGACACAATACATCTTATAATTAATGTGTTGTACATTTTACAGTGTTTTTAAACATTACTGCAAATGAACACAAATGTAACTCGTTATATTCCGCACATGCAAAAACTTGTGCTAAACATTTTTTGTCCGATTCCTGTTTTCGAGAAGGAGCAGTGTATCTTCAGACACAGAATAACATTTGAGTGGATTGCGAAAAACAAGTTTTCCTCGACCAAACAACTCTAGCTTAGTATTCCTTTCGAAGGACAGTTTTCCGAATGATATAACTGCTTTTTCTGCAAAGTAAAATGCTTGGAATCTTTTGGAAGCAATTTATGAGACGTTAGGTCTACAGAAGATGTTCCCTGGCTTCCTCTGGCAGTTGCCAAGGTAACGTTTTCTTCCAGACCTACTGCAGGATATGACCCGATGTTACGGAGCACGAATCAAGGACGAAAGCATGTGAAACCGCTTGTTTGGGGTTTTCGGCTTGAAATCTATATATTTTGATATTACCTACAAAGAAAACAACAAACGGGTGAACTAAGATGACTTTTAGATGTCCTCAATATGTCGCATGAAGTGATGCAGCAACTGAAAGTCTGCAGTTAAAGGCATTATTGATTGGGTTCATTTGATTAGTAAGAGCCTAATGTACGCAACACGCACTTCAAGATGCTTTGCTCAAATGGAAGAATATTCATACAAAATGTTTTACAATTGTTAGTGATTGTAGGAGCAGTAAACTGATCCCTGATTACAATCACCTTACGTCTGTTGCCTCTATTCTTGTTTGCGTCGAGATTGGGTTTTCTAATCTTGAAGGTGTTTGCACAGGTTAAATGAGAAAAAAAAGATGGCTTGCTGTTTTTGTAAACCTGCGGCGTGCCAACTGCAGCCTGCGGTCTCCGATTCTATTTATATTGCGCTGTGGGCCAAGCAGCTGCTTTCGTACCAAAAGCTACAGCGGAGGCAATTTCTTGGCAGCTCCTTACGCATTTTAAAATCTTCTGTTTCCTGACTGCGGGACACACGTTCGAGTGGCGCGCGTGCTCAGACCAATTTGCCGGCATTGGTCTAATGTAGTAATCATTTGTTTTAAGTGAAATTTAATCGGTCGCCTAGAAATTTTCATCGCGATTCCTTGAAATTTAATGTTAATAAACAGCTTAAAGCAGCACAGAAAAATTCTACTTAGCGGCTGCATCTGAAGTTGAAGTCATAATTAATAAACCCAACTCTGATGACATTCAACAGCAAAAATTTAGAAGAGCAAAATAAATGTTTTGTTTGCTTTATCTGTTTCAAAAGTTTGGATGCCTTGATGAGATTGCGCATCGGACGTTTAATTGCAAGTGTACACTACCTTTGGCCTAAAAACTTTGAAAATCAACGAGTCATATCGTTACTTTAAGTGAGTTTTATGGTCCATTCCATATCCAAAACATTTCAAAATTTCTGAGGTAGTAATGAACACTCACATTTGTCATGTTATTTGCCTGTAGTCATTTGGGAGCACTTAAAATCCTTTTCTTGGTTTTAAAAATGCTTGGACTTTTTCTTATTCAGCTGATGGAACAAAAGACACGCGAAATAGTGTGACAACTGTACTCGGCTTCAAATAGCAGGAACGAATATTTTGCTCAAGGTATGTTTATTGCAGCGCTTCCGTTCGATCATTTACAAATCACACTTCTGTTTACCACCAAAAATTGAAAATCTGATTGCAGTCCTGCTGACTATAAAACTCGAAACCTGCGTTTCCTGCGCCACAGTGCTAGGCATGGAACACTAGAGTTTGTTAGTGACGCTGTCGCATGTTATTTTATCCTTTTGAACGTTTTGTGTGAAGCAGCAAGTAAATATGCTATTGTCCAACCAGGACGCTTAAATGATGGCTCTGGCTTGATGGATGTGGTCATAAAAATTACAACTGCCAAAGTGCATTGTTGAAAATGATTGTTACTTAGGTGTGTGCACAGGAAAGAAACATAAGTTTGACTGGAATCATCTTCGGTGCAAAAAATGCGTGTTGCATTTAAATTTGTCAGAGGTATACCTCGTTCAAACCGACGTACCTGTATATTCGGCAACAGGGGTGTAGTGTGGCGGTATCGCGTGGGAACAACGTTCCCACATTTTTTTCACAGTAGCAACCTGACGTGAAGATGTGTTTTTGTACTTAGATTTCCTGTGTGCAGCTTCAGGCGTCGCATAAATGAAAATTGACAAGTCATCTCTTGCGCAGCACCCCAGCATAATTATGCAATTACTGAAAATATTTACGGTAGATTTTTGGCTGAGTTGCCACCAGGGGCGTAACGAGGGGAGAACAAGGGGTGCAGAATTCCCCCGGCGCCTAATCGCTGCAGTGGCGCGGAAAAGTCCCAACAAGGTCACAAGTACTTTCTTCAATACAGTACATTGGGGCGCCAAACTTGCTTCTTGCCCCGTGCACCACCTAGCCTCGTTACGCCCCTGGTTTTCACACTTCCTTTAGTTGAAAATGGCTAGTTTTTTGGGTGCGTTTTCACATTTTTTTAGCGCTACACCCCTGGTCAGTGGTGTAGTAGGCGGGGGTGCAAACGCATCCCCAAAAGTTTTGATATGTCGAAAATCTGGGAAAAATCCCGGAAATCCTGGCAAAATGCCCAACGTTGTTTTACCTCAAGAAATGGCGTTCAATGTTTGCAAAAAACACATGGAGATCTTTGTTGGAGATTACACTAAAAGGTCTTCATGATCTTTGTGGGAGAAGGCAAAAGTTGTACAAAAACTTTTCGGGCAAGTTTGAAGAAATTCGGGCAAAAATCCTTTGCAACCACAAAAATTTGTCTGCGCCTAAAGTCATGCCCCTGGTATAGGCAAGCGTGAATTAAGTGTCGCACTTTAGCATCTGATTCGATCTTTTAAATTTTATGGGAGGTCTTCGCATGCGTTTACTATAAACGCTCGTCAAGTTTTACAAAATGTGCTCTTCATTGGTCGTTGTGTTTCGCACAGCAATAAATTAGTTAGGTCAATGTTTTTTAATCACCTCTGATCTCTGACCCCTTCACCCGACAATGAAACGTAAGTTTGCGAATCTTGTCAGAAAGAGACGAATCTTGTACGTGCTGCTCAATACCTTATAATTACAGTACTTGCTAACTTGGGTCGTTGTTTGTCAGATATCAGAGACTTTTATCACCAGCTATCATAGTTTGTGCTGATGACATCATTTTTAAGCTTTCGAGCAAGAGGGTAAATTGGAAGGCACTTGCCAGAAAAGTCATTGCTAAGTGGGAGAGATTTTGAAAATAACATCAGGGAATCAAAGAGTTTGTTTGGCTTTTTTAGCAGTAATGCACCTCACACATTTTATCGTCTTTATTGCAATACGTTTTCTCAGTTCTTTGTTTTTTATTTTTGTTTTTATTCTCATATCTTCAATAAGTACTGTATAGTGTAGCGACATAAAGTTATTACGAAGTTTCAACAATTTTTTATAAGCTCACTGCTCTCGTCGGGTCGGCAAGCAATTGTCGCCTGAACAAAACAAAAAGGAGAAGAAAATGAAAAAGTTACAACCTTTCAAACGCAGTTACTGTCGTTTGTGTGTGAATGTAAAAACAGTAATTGTTAACGATGATTATTTACCTTTTTTTACTTTATATTTGTTTTTTGATCGTCAAAGAAAATAATAAAACAAACTATTAAACAGATGAACGAAAATAAAACTTCGGTAAAAATATATTTGCAGAGCATGTGGTGGTCAATAATGTGCACATTCTGAAATGAAAATCTGGCAGTGGCGTGCAGAGGCCTGGTGATGCCCGGGCCGACTGCTTCATTGTATGCCCCCCTACCAAATTATATTATTAAGCAGTGGCGTATGGTGGTCATATATGCTGTTGGTGATGTCACAATATGACGTGATATTCACGTTTGCAAACCAACGGTGTGGCGAAGTTTGTTGACACAACATGCATATTTTCCTACACGCACTCTCCTTACTCGTTTTTGTACAATGTGTCACTGTAATGAACATATCAGTGCTCCAAGTTAGGAAATCGGAGAAAAACACAGCACTCAACGCTAAAACAGAGCGTGGTTCATAACTGCAAAAATATCCGGCAATGCATTAACCGGAGAATAGAATGCAATCTGTAGGCTACGTCAACGCATTTCACAACTGCAAAAACGTAAGGCTGCCTAATAAAACAGTGGAGTAAAACACACCCAACATTACGACAGGCCACTTTACAACTGCAAAAACATCAAGCTGCGCGAATGTCTCGTCGAATAGCAGTCGAGCATAGAAGGTATGCGGCTGGGATGGCGGACAATCAGGGTTTACAACAAGGATCTCAAACTCAAATTGCTCCTAGAGCCAAGTGAGGACTTCTAAAGTAACCCGAAGGCCACATTATGACGCTGACGCAACAATGGCGGTACCTGAACCTCATTACTTACTAGAAACAGGTTTCACATCTTATTTCCTGCGAAAGGCATCGTGGGTTATAGGCAAATAATTTTAGCTGTTTGATGTTCTTCCAAAAGGAACTTGTTCACTCGCTGACCGAGCACTTTCAAACACCAGTGAATAAACTAACTTATATGTTCATCATTTGAAAATTTCCAAAAAGCATCGTAGGGAGCACAAAATAACCACGCGCGCCATATGTGGCCCGCGGGCTGCGTGTTTAAGCCTCCTGGTTTACAGTTTGAAATTTGCTAAATTACACAAGAATTGAGAATGCGCATAAAGTACGAAAGAAAATTTTCATTTTTTATTATGTGAATGTTATATGTATGCAACTAACTAGGGGTACAGAACAGATAAAGGCTTGTGTCAGCGGTTATAATCAATCAGCCTGAACTGCCAAATGCACATATTGCAAGCACAGATATGCGGCTGTATTAGCACACACCCAGGGTTGCCACATCAAAAATGAAACGGGAAACTAGTGATGCATTAAAACATCAGCTCAATCAAGCAAGTTGAAATAGCACAGTTTTGAAATTTTGCTCAGAAAATCAGTTAAACGTCCATAATGACCTTTCAAGCCTTTTTGTCACTTTCCCTTGATCGCACGATCTGGAAAAAATCACGTCACTATCAGTTTGATTGGGCGTGCGCCCAGGGCCGGATTAAGAGAGGTGGCAACGGGGTCAATTGCCCCGGGTTCTCCACTCCAAGGGGACCACCGTGATGACATTTATTTGTTTTAAATAAAATATTCATTTGAAAAATTGTCGTGATTCACAAGAGATACAAGAATACAACTATATATTCCGATGTTGCGTCGAGTATCATTAATAATTTCTCTGCAAGTTTGACTTTCTGCCAGTTTTAGTAATCACTACTTGAATATAAATATTTTCGGATTTGTTCAGTGCAAATATATTTGAATTTTGCTTGTAGCTTTTCCCAATAATCGTTATTTTGGCATGGGTTTATCTACTCGTGCATCACGCCTACTGCACAAATGTTGCAAAAACGATACAATTTGCGTGCTTAAGCAACAAAGCTAGTTCTGCGGTGGGTGCTGTTTAGTATCAATGATTCCGTAACTTCTCGTGCCCTCTAGAGGTAGCCACAGCCGAACTGCAACTTTCGTTTCGTCATGAAAGGTAACGTGTGGTGTAAACGCACCTTTCTTCCGATGGCTATTATCAGGGCTGTAGTTGGGTGGGAATGCCGTTCCCACACCTTTTTTGGTGTGAGAACGCATTTCCACAACTTTCTGCACTGGTAACGTTACTTCAAGATTTAGATTACATTAAAACACGGCTGCGGCCTCACAGTTGTGCTAGCGACACGCAGATTCGCACTGCTAGTCAAACGTCTACAGCAAGGCTGCCCAACCCGCGGCCCGCGAGGTGGTTTTAAGTGGCCCGCACTGTAATAAGTTCGTAAGCAGACTTTTTTAATTTTTAGTATTTGTTTTAGGCTCAAGTAAATTTGCCATCAAAACACACCAAAATTATACCTGTTGCTTCTGTTATGGGCCTACCATCCAAAAACTTGTACATATAATAAACGCTTCGAAAATAGGTCAATTGTTTAGATTTGTTGTGCATCCATACAAGCTGGCAACACTGCGTGCAACTATAGGACTCATTATCACCTTATCAGGGCTGTAGTTGGGTGGGAATGCCGTTCCCACACCTTTTTTGGTGTGAGAACGCATTTCCACAACTTTCTGCACTGGTAACGTTACTTCAAGATTATAATAAACGCTTCGAAAATAGGTCAATTGTTTAGATTTGTTGTGCATCCATACAAGCTGGCAACACTGCGTGCAACTATAGGACTCATTATCACCTCGTGTTGTCGCATAAAACTTATCAAATTCAAGGGATTTGTTACACGCCACAAAAACGTTTGTGGCCCGCAACACTAAAAAGGTTGGGCAGGCCTGGTCTACAGTGAAACAGGAAGATCCAGTATGGAAATTCTCGCAGGCGAATGCTCACTTCATTCGAACTATTTGGTGCGGTCTTCCTATTTATGTGGTGCGGGAACGGCGTTCCCACACCTCTTATTTTAGCACTACACCCCTGGCTATTATTCTTGCGTTACAACATAAACATATAGAGCTAGTCCAGCCATTTACACCACATGTTATTGCGTGTTCCGTCAGAAAACGTTTTTGATCAGTCGATTTGTAGAACGAAAGAGCACAAAGCGAGATTGCAGTGTTTAGCTAGCGCGATGCCGAAATCTGCAATGCCATCAGGCGCTAAAGATGGCAAAATTTCTAAGGAGAAAAAGCTCAAGAATCTGGCAGTGTTAGCTACAACGCCGCGACTGAAACGTTTTTTTTTTTCAGCAAAGCTTTTAAGCAGCAACGTTAAAACAGTGGCGTTAAACAGAGCACTTGAAAATGTAAGTGAAAATCACGACATAAGTTTCGAAGCACCTTTCACACTCAGACTGGCTGGCCATATTGTCATGTTATTTTTCCGGTGTTTTTGTTTGTAATCTTTGGTTTCTGCTTGTTGTTCGGGTAATGTTGTTTCTTGCCGGAGCCACTCTCTATCCTATGGAAATATTTTTTCTTAGTAAGAATACACCGTAGTGTTTATACAGTATCATAAACTCTCTTCTCGCAGCTAACTGCATGTGCAGTTGAGCACCCTATTTATTCGATTATAAGCCGCGGCTTCTAAAGGTTTTTTCAGCATTTCATGCGGCTTACAATCAAGGGCGGCTTATATTTTTTATTTTTTGCTTTGTCGAAAGGTATGGATGACGCTCAGTCTTTCCTTGGCTACGTTTTGTCGACCAAACTCTTCTTTCGCATTCAATTTTCTTCAGCATCACGTGCACATCCGTCACAGGAGGGATTATGATAAACAGAAGGCAATGGTAGTGGTGTAAGCATCATTAATACGGGAAATGCGCGAGCACGCGAACGTCGCAAAGTATTGTGTAACGCCTTCACTCCCACACACAAGGCGCTAGACAAACACATGCATCGCAGTAACAAGATACACACAAATACATGAAAGAATACGAGGATATATACGTGGTGGTAGTAGAGAGTATATGCTTGATGGCGCTAAAACATTCACTTTGATGAAACACAAGCTTTTAAGACACACGCAGGAATGACGCCATCATGATTATTATAATATATATTATTATAATGCAGAATGTATCCCAGAGGCTAAGGTAACCTATGTTCAAGTGCGGTTTACAATCAAGGGCAGCTCACATTAATGTTTAACACCATTTCGTGCGGCTTACAATCAAGGCGGCTAACAATCGAGTTAATACGACAGGCGCATAATCGACTACTGGAAAAAGCAAACGAGAACGTTGTGATTTAGCGAAAACGTAAATTTTACAAACAATGACGTCATTAAATACGTCATATGGGCCCTCCAGTGACAATAGTCGTGGGTCCCCACCCTTTAATCCGGCTCTGCGTGCGCCGCACGCTTGGAGTAGGCTACAGGCCCTGGTATTGAAGAACGTGGGAATCACTGGAATTTTGACAAAACTAACAAGCTTCAAAAAATAAATTCATGCAGCGTATGTTAGTAACCTTACAATAGGAAAAATGATTTAGTTGCAGCATTTTAATTTTTGCAATTTCAATCCTTGGATGCCGCCCCTGTCTTGGATGCCTACTGCACGCCACTGAAATCTGGTGGTTAGTTTACATAATTTTATGATCTTACATTTCAACACACTCACGTTTCGAGGTCAGTTCACAAACATTTTATATCTGCTTACACGAAATTTTTAAGTTTCGAAATCTTCTCGAACATTTAATAAAGAAAATCTTTTCAACAAGGAACATTTAATATATCTTTGGGTGTCTCTGATACGACGCCAAAAACGTACCAAAGTGCAAAAGCTATTGAAACCCTAGCGCGCTGCGTTTGAAAAAATATCCTTTAGAACAAAGTTCTATGACACGGCAACTTTGTATATATTTTTGCAGTGTAGACTGTTCCAGCAAGTAAATACATCTATCGTTTTGCTGAGGGTGAAGGGGAGTTTATTTTTACAGCAAATGTACATATTTTGCCACAAACACAAGATGTGGCTGAAAGTTGATCAAGTGTTGGTTCGAATTTCTCGCAACTCGAATGCATTTGTTGCCACGTTGCTGCTTTCGATGCCACGAACTGCACGTGGAGAAATCATGCGGAAATTTCTGAGGATAGCCTGTTTTGTACGTGACACATATTCACCAACCAGCTTGGAGTAAATCAAAGGATTAACAGCGCTATTAATTGGCAACAGCAATCCAGCACTAACAATGTAAGCATTGGCGGGCAAAGCTACGCCTGCAATGCTCACATATCCCATAATGCAAACTGGAATCCAACATAAGCAGTCAGTCAGCAGAAGTCTAGAGATTCTCTTTTGCATTCCTTTGTTCACTTCTTTTTTCTTCGTGCTGGATATTCCCAAACTTGCGACTTTCCGATACATGAGAACGTACACAACCACCATGAAAATGAACAAACTGAAGTTGTGTGTGATGAGAAACAGTGAGTATTCCCAGGCAGCATCGCTAGTTGAAGCAAAGAGATGTGGCATGCACACAGAGATCTGAGCATAAAACCCAAACTCTTTTTCTATATCGCTTTTACTGTATTTGAAAGTTTCGGAAATGATTTGTTTGGCTCTGAACCAAGATTTGATTGGAGTGGAATTTCTGCTTACAACTCGGTTCGCCAAATTGATAATTTTGCTTCGTGGTACTACGTCCGTTCCGAAGATGTAGTTCGGGAACAAGCCTTGAGATACGAAATAACCAGAGTCGAAGGGAATCCATGGAAGTAAAGCAAGAGAAATGGAGAACAGCCAACAAACGATTCCAGCAATAACAACCCACCTGATTTTCATACTTCTGGACAAAAATGGCTTGTAAACTGTAACCAGGCGGAAGGTGGACATAGATGCCATGATTAAAGCCGATGCTTCTGATGATATCATTGCCAGTGTGCCAAACACCGAACACAAATTGCTTGATCTCCATTTTTTATCAATAAAACAATAAAATCCTGAATATCTTAAGCTTTGACCTACCACTCCTAACAAATATATTCCCATTATGAAGTCAGATATTGTGAGGTTAAGGATGAAGAGGCTGTTAGCCAGTTTAACTAAGTTTTTATCATTAGGGGCTTTTTTGTTCTTCTTTTTTTTACAAAATGTAGCTCGAATGGTCACAACATTTGTTGCCAAATTGCCAATGGAAGCCAGGAAACCCATTATCCAAAACGAGGAACGGAGCGCAGGATTGGCGATCATTTCAAATTTATTTGAGAAGAGAGATTCGCATTCGTCTAAACCTGATTCGCAGTCTTTCAAGCCATTTTGAACGAATTTTTTGTCTATTGATATCGGGTTTCCACTTTCACAGTAAAATCTTTTCTCTGTGCACAGTTCCAGGATTTCATCTTCACCGTGGTCGCAGTCTTTAATTCCATCGCACACAAACGCTTTGTTTATGGAAATGGCATCTCCCGCTGTGCAGTTGAAACGCTTAATAAGACAATCGGGGCTCATTTCGTCAGTGTGATTGTCACAGTTGAATATTCCGTCACATACCTCTCGGACGTCCACACTTACCATATTTCCACTTTTACAGGGAAACCTCATCGTACAGTTTTCTTCCACTTTTCGTTTGCAATCGCTTGACCCAAACTCACTAACCGCGTTAAGGTATCCATCACACACACGGTTTCCCACACGAATTAGCTGTACAGATTCCTCATTTTTTAAATATCCGTATAACCTATTGGACGTCCAGCACTTGTCATCACAAAACGATGGTCGCATTTCGCACTGTGCATTGCATTCGTCCCTCATATCATGACACTCTGGTCTTTTGTCACACATTGCGGCAAGTACAGCAATAATGTCATCACTTTCAGCACTCATGGCATAACACGGCACGAACGACCTTGAAGTGTTTTGATGTCGGCAAAACTTTTGATTGATATCATTTTCGCAGGCAATAGAATAATTGCAAAGAACCTTTCCCATAGTGACACAAACGGTGGAACTGTTGCAGTGCATGTGACCTGGTGGACATCTTAGTTCTCCATCACCAAAAAGCAGTGCTTGAGCAATTGTTTGATTGAAACATAAAAGTTCGTCAGAACTATCAAAACAGTCAAGAAGTCCATCGCAAACTTGTTTTGCGGAAATAATAAGTTTTTCGTCCAAGCAGAGAAAACATCGAAACTCACCATTCACGAAACATATGTCTGAGCCATCTGCGCACTGAGACATCGAATCGTAAAGATTTTTCTGAGGCAGAAAGCAGACGCTTTTTCTTGACTTTCCGGAACACTGAAATCCAAAGTTTTGTTGTTGTTCGTCGCTGCCATCGTCACAATGAGGGACAGAATCGCAATAGAATTGGTTTTCGATTAAATTTCCATTCTCGCATTGAAAGATATCTTTCAAGCACTTTCCACACGGTGATGAAATGCAGATCCATTTCGCTGATAAGTTCAGATGACTGAAGAAAGGATTGTTGATGTGGCAGGTTGTGACAACTGTCATGGAGCTCTGCAAAAGGAAGTTTTTGGTTACGTTTGTTGAACATCTGTTGATTACAATTCGGCACTCATGGCACTGGGCTATATATGCTGTGCATGGTTCATCGCTCTGTGTACTGACATTGAGGCAATCTTTTCTCGTGTCAGCCACCCAAAATCTTGGGATACACTTTTCAGATGACGAGCAATTGCCCATACCTGGCTTGCATCCGCACTCATGTCCCTGGGTGCTGCAGCAGATAAACTCGTCATCACCACTCGCCATGTCTACCTCTCCGTTATTTACCAAAGACCTTTCCACACAGAGGTCGTTTCCACAAAATAAATTTGTGCCCAAACAGTCAATTTCATCACTCCAGTCACCGCACGAATCACTGCGGCCGTCGCATACTCCCCGTTGATCTAAGCACGCGCAACCAACCTCAGACTGATAGCAACCACAGTCGAACTTATCATCTGGGCAGTGACAAACTTCCTCGTCGCTGTTGTATAAGCAGTCACTGCGGCAGTCACACACTTGCGACTGATTCGTGCATCCGTTCAGCCTCCCACAACCATTGTCCGACTGGTAGCAATCACATTCGAACTTGTCATCCGGACAAACACACCCGTGTTCATCACTGTGATCAGGGCAGTTTTTTAAACCATCACATAACCACGACTGACGTATGCAGCCACTCCATTCACAACCATTGGTTGACTGATGGCAATTGCATTCGTACTCGTTCTCAGGACAAAGGCATCCTTTCTCGTCACTGTTGTCAAAACAATCACGCTCGCTGTTGCACACGTTGGACTGATCTATGCATCCATTAAACCCTCTGCAATTAGTGTTGAATAAATAACAATTGCAGGAAAACTTTCCAGTGGGACAGGAACATCCTTTTTCATCACTGCTGTCGATGCAGTCATGGTAGCCATCACAAACCTGCGACTGAGCCATGCACCAGCTAAAATTCGCACAACCAGTATCTGACTGGTGACAGTCACATACGAACCTGTCTTCCGGACAAACACATCCGTTCTCGTCACTATGGTCAGAACAGTCACTACGACCATCACATAACATTAATTGAATTATGCAGCCACCCCGTTTACAGCCATCGCTTGACTGGTAGCAATCGCATGTGTACTCGTCATCTCGACAAAGGCAGCCCTTTTCGTCGCTGTTATCAAAACAGTCAGGGTAATTATCGCAAACCGTTAACTGAGCTAGGCAACCGTTGAACTTCGCGCAACCATATTCCAATTGGTAACAACCACATTCAAATATGCCATCTGGACAAGTGCATCCGTTCTCGTCGCTATTGTCAGGACAGTCACGAATGCCATCACATACCTTTGATTGAATTATGCAGCCGGTCCAATCACAACCACTACTTGACTGATAGCAATCACATTCGTATTCATCATCAAGACAATAGCACTCTTTCTCATCACTGTTGTCAGAGCAATCACGATAGGCGTCGCAAACCTTCGACTGACCTATGCATCCATAGTCGGCACAACCTGCATTAGACTGGTAACAATCACATTCGAACTTGTCATCCAGACAAACACACTCGTTCTCGTCACTGCGGTCAGAACAGTCACTATACCCATCGCATAACAACCATTGGTGTATGCAGCCAGCCCATTCACAACCATCGCTTGACCTATAACAATCGCATTCGTGTTTAACATCACGACAAAGGCATCCTTTCTCGTCACTGTTGTCAGAGCAGTCACGGTTGCCGTCGCAAACCTTCGACTGACTTATGCATCCATAGCGGGCACAGCCTGCAGCAGATTGGTAGCAATTACATTCAAAAGGCCAGTAAGCCATACAGGCACATCCTTTCTCGTCGCTGTTGTCAGGACAGTTATATGCACCATCGCAAATGCTCCACGGAAACGGTAGAAGGCACGTTGGTTTGACATCTGGGAAGAATGCTGTAATAAAAAGATTGAATAAAATAGAGAACTGCATTGAAATTTTATGTTTACAGAGAAGTGTCACAAACAACACTTGTTTTCAAGAGAAGACTATGGCAATCGAAATTAATTGTTCAGATCAGGCCTGCACAATTCAGAAAGCTAGAACCCCAAATTTATCAACATCAATTTGCCGCAGGCCGCAACAGTTTTATTAATTCGTTGTAATTTGGAAGAACTCTGGAACGATAAATTAATTGTCCGAAGTCGGGCTTTTGCAACATTATCTGCTGAGAAAGCTCTCGCGGGCAACAATAAAAACTCCGCGTGCCGCATACTGTGCAGGTATGCTTTAGATGGTTCAAATGATTCTAGAGCAGGGGTGCACAACCTTTTCGCTATTGCCGGCCGCATTGCGTTTATTTTTTTGAATTACAGCTGCTAGTACGTTCAAGATATGTCGTTTATTTGCTCTGCCTCTGTTCTGAGCCTAGCCTGCCGTCACAGCTCTGTTTGGCCGTCTTTCTACTATAGTTTCATGCAGTAGACAAAGAGTTTGTATTCATGCACGGCCGCCATAACGTAGTTTTAATTACATGCATGGGCGCAATTTGGTGGGGGACACGGGGAACGTGTCCTCATCACTTTTTCGTCTTTAGGTTTTGTATTTGGAGAGGTTTCAAAAATGAAAATGATGTTTGTCACGTTTTGTATTCATGTTGGATGGTAGGCCACACATAGCCAAGTTGATGTTGAAACAGAGTTTGGTGTGGTATCAGTGATTCTGTTAGTTTATAAATTTGAGCGTCGATAAAATACTTTTTAGTATTTTTCAAGTTACTAGAGACCATGAAGGATGTTTAACTGCTTCTGTCCGACATTTTACTCTGGGTGGCATGCTGTTAGTGTTAGAAAGGTTATTTTCTTGTAACTGTGAGAGTATTATAGCTGCACAAGTGAGAGGCCACAGCACAGCCATGATTTGTTCCGTGCAGAAATGTAATTGACTTTGCTGTAACGTTGGTTGTCAAGTATTCAGAAACAAATAGCGAATAATTTAATGATGCTAGTGTAGTCTATACAGTGTTAGAAAGTTATATTTTCAGGCAAACATCTGCAAAACTTTTGCCGAAGACAAAAAAGCAGCACTATTGTGGAGACTTAGTTTTAGAATGGGAGTTTAGCAAAAGACTGCTTTCAACCATTAATGAACAGGATTTCAATCAAAACGTTGGAGAAGTAGCTTGCAGTATTTACCTATCTGTATATTGATCCATAGCTCAAAACGTAGGGACTTGGCTCGGAAAAAAGGATAAAATATACATGTATCCTCACTTCTTGCAATGTCGCGACAATGGTGACCAAGAAATTCAAAAGGTATTTTTTTCTTGACTCCTACACTTTGTGCTTGTGCTTAATGCATCGGTTCGTAAGTCACCTGATTTACTTGAGTTTAACCAAACCCACAATGCAGCAGTGTTTTCAACCAAGTGCGAAACATTTGCTTTACAGATACATCACACCT